>Ga0256837_1000043_pt1 | contig 109592 bp, 99 predicted proteins | sample 4562384metaG_FD_185976 | JGI IMG/M metagenome (GOLD analysis project Ga0256837, IMG submission 185976) | Hydrothermal vent microbial communities from Guaymas Basin, Mexico - 4561-384 | ecosystem: Environmental > Aquatic > Marine > Hydrothermal vents | place: Mexico: Guaymas Basin | collected...
TTGTATCTAGGTCACTTGCTACTAAGTTCTCTGTTGAAGCATAGAGTACATTTGTATCTGCATCTACTAAGTTTGTTTCATATGCATCTACATTTACATGCTCTATGATTGGTTGGTCGTTTGTTCCATGAATGGTTACCGTTACTGTCTCACTGGCTGAGTCACTTAGAGCTATACCAGAATCGTCTGTTGCTTGCACATTATATGTAAGAACTAGATCTTCACCATCAGCTAGATAATTAAATGCTTCAGTTCCTGAATCAAAACTCCATGTTATATCTGCACTTGTTTGTGTATCATCTAAAACAGATATAGGTGAAACACTCATCATTGCTAAGAGTTCAGCATCTGTTGGAGCATTTGCATCTGTTCTATCTGATGTGCCAGAGATAACTACACCATCTATAGAAGCAGTTACACTATCTGTTAAATCAATATCACTAATAGTTAAAATGTCTGTAGCTGTTAATCCACCAATATTTGTTTCATAGATATCAACAATATCCGGTCCACCTGTAATTACTGGTGTATCATTTGTACCAGTTACAACTATACTAACAACTTTTGTATCACTTGTATCGTTAGCGGTTCCTGAATCATCAGTTGCAGCATATGAAAAAGTGACTGTAGCTGTCTCACCTTCAGCTAAAGCATCGAAGTTTCCATCTACACTATATGTTCCATCTTCGTTTACTGTTACTGATAAGTCTGTTACTACTGCTTCACTATCTGTAACAACAGATGCAGTACCAACTTGAGTGAATGTATGAGTATCTGTTGTATCTAAATCAGTAACTTCCAAGCTTCCTTCAAAAATTGTTTCTAGACCATCTGTTTCAGAAATCATAAACTCATTACTTATATCATCATATATAGTGATATCATTATTTGCTGAAAAATTTAATGTAACATTTCCAGAACGATCATTATTATTAAATCCGCTAACAGCTTCAGATGAAGTAAAAGAAAAGTCACTAAATGCAGCGATATAATCACCTGCTTCCAAGGTAATTGTAACTGTTGAATTCGAATAAGCTCCTGCTGGCCCTGCACTATCATCATCATGAGCGATATGTGCATCAGCTACAAAATTATTTGCATTAAAAATATATAAAACTGGATCTATTGTAGGACCATCTGTAGTAATAGTGACTGTTGTTGTTTGATGTACCGTGAAAGCTGTATATCCAACAGAACCTTCACCACTTGCCGTAACATTGTCCATATCGCTAAGAGTTGTTCCTTCTCCTAAAATAGATTGAGGATTTATATCTATATTCTCAACAACTGGTTGATCATTTGTACCAGTGACTGTTAATGTTACTGTTTTAGCTTCACTCACTGCATTTGCAGTTCCTGAATCATCTATAGCTGCATAGTCAAATGTAACTGTAGCTGTTTCACCATCAGCTAAGGCATCAAAGTTTCCATCAACTGAATAAGTGCCATTTTCATTTACAACTACTGAGAGATCTACTACTACTGCTTCACTATCTGTTACTACAGTTTCGCTATTTTCCACTAATTGGAAAGTATGGGTATCTGTTGTATCTATATCTGTTGCAAGCTCTAATGCACCTGTATAAATTGTTTCTAGTCCATCTGTTTCAAACAATGCATCTTCTACGGTTACATTTTCAACAATTGGTTGATCATTTGTTCCAGTTACAGTAAGAGTTACAGTTTTTTCCTCACTCTGAACTGGTTCACCAATAGAAGAGTGACTTGAATCTGTTGCAATATATCCAAATGTAATTGTTGCTGTTTCACCATCTGCTAAAGCATCAAAATTACCTTCTACTTTATAAGTTCCTTCTGATGCATCAATAATTGTAACACTTAAATCATCAATAACGACATCTTCTGCTTCAACTGTAGCAGAAATTGGAGTTGTTACACTGAAAACATGTGTATCATTTAGATCAATATCATTAACGACTAATGTTCCCTCATGAACCAGTTGAATACCATTTGTTTCATCAACTGCTTCTATGATAATATCTTCCACTATCGGTTGATCATTTGTACCTTTAATAACAAATTTAATTGTTTTAGGTTCAGAGATAGAACTTTCATTAATACCATCGGTACCATCAAATCCTCTTGTATCATCAGCATAATATTGAAAACTTACTGTTGTTGATTCATCATATGCTAATTCTGAGAAGTCTCCATCTATAAGATAATTCCAACTTCCATCATCATTCTCAACAATATCTACAGTAATATTAGAAGGAAGAATAATATCATTTCCAGAAGAATCAACTGGAGTTTCTTCTATAGTGATAATATTTTCTCCTGCATCATCTGTAACAACACTAAAAGTATGTAAACCTTCATCATTTGTATCTAAATCTTCTACAGATAATACACCTGAAATTAAATTCGTAACTCCAAGTTCTGAATCTGGAGTTTCACCAATTGGTACCGGTTCATAACCTTCGTATACATCTAAGCCAGAAATTTGAATATCATTTACAACTTCATCAATTGCTCTATTTGTCAAACCTGTATAATATGTTAATGTTACAGATTCTCCCGGTTCAAGCGTACCAACATCAAAAGCTATAGATATAGCAATATCGTCTGTAATTGTTGTTCCTTTATCCAAAGTAGCATCATAAACTTCTGGATCATAAACATCTCTTAATGAGAAACCTGTTGATGTTACTTTAGCTGTAGGTTCTTCACTATAAAAGAAAATTTTTGCTGGTGATCCAGCTAAGTCACTATATGCATCTGGCTCACTCACAGCAGACACTAAAGCACTTCCATCTCCAGCTTCAAATGTATTTTCTACTGTATTAATAGTTGTATAATCACCACCCTTATAAACTGTATTATCTGGATCAAATGATCTCATATAACGTACATCATCAATACTTACATCACTTAGATTTGTTAATGTAACAGTAGTGAGATAAAAGTCATCTGTAGCACCAAAAGATACATCAATATCAGTTTGAAGAGTATCATTTAATGATCCTGTACCATGGGAAGAGAGTGTATTTCCTTCACTTGTATCCGTATTTGTAAAGTCAGCAATTTCATATTGTCCATTTAGGCCTGCATTTGTTGCAATTGTTGCTACTCCATCTACTTTATAACCTATATTCCATGCTTCTTCTGGAGATCCTGGTAAGAAATAATCAATTGCTAAATCTTCTCCTTGATCAAAGCCATCAGCATCTGCACTCATACCTATCTTACTAGAACCTGATGTTCCATAAAAATCATCTGGTTTTTCTCCGGCTGTACCAAAACTACCACTATTATGAATTCCTAATTCTATAAATTCTCCACCAAGGAATACTTCACCATCTACTGTAGTATGTCTTGCAAATTCTGAAACATCTTCTTCTGAACTACCCACTACTTCTGTAACTACATTATTTACATCAATGTCTTGAACTACCGGTTGATCATTTGTACCTGTTACTGTAATAGTTACTGTTGAATCTGGTGCACTTTCAAATCCTTCATCACTAATTGATTCTACTGTTTTGTAAGTAAAAGTTACTGTTGCAGTTTCTCCAGCAGCTAATGCTTGAAAATTCTCACCAATATCATAAGTAAATGCACCTGTTTGTGCATCTACAGTGATTGTTCCTTCTTCTGGATCTAATTCACTTGTAAGGACATAACTTATCTCATTGTCATCTGCATCTGAACCTAGTAGTTGTCCAGTAACTACTCCACCATCTTCAAGTGCATCCATTGATACATCTTCTGTTTGAGGTGCATTGTCATTAAGGTTGTTAATAAATATCGATACTGTTTGAGTTGCTGTATTTCCATATGTATCTCTAGCATTTACAATCACATTATATTGGTTATCTGCTCCTACATCTAATGGTGTTTCATAGTCAGGAGGATTGATAAAAGAGAGTACACCTGTTTCTGGATCTAAGGTAAACAAATCACTATCTAAGGTATTTTGTAGTGTATATACGACACCACTCATATCTATACTTGTAACTGTAATAACTGGATCAGTACTGTTTTCATCGTATATTACAACATTTTCAGATGTAATATCAGGTGCAGTTTGATCAAAAATAGTTGAATCTGGAGAAGTGGTATCACCCTTGGCATTTTTATCAGCTCTTGTATCAGTTCCTCTATCTATGCCCAAGATACTAACATCATCGGCACCAGAATCCATAGGGATATATTGTGAAGAAGAAGCATCTGGAGTACCATCACCCGCAGCAGTTTCATCTAAGATATCTTCTATATTTTCACCTACTTGATTATCAGCAGTATCAGCTTCTGCAACTACAGAACCATCAGCAAGAACCGTAAAAACACCTGCATACTCAACAGCCTGTGTTACTGCGAGGTATTTTACTGAAAAGGCAGCATCTGGATTTACACTGACGATTTTATCGCCTTCAAAAATGAAAGCACCATCTGAAGCATCTCTAATAACACCATCAGCAGAGACTATTGTAACACCCTCGAGTGAAGAGTTCGCATTCGCTATAATTTTTCCAACTACCTTGTTCATAATACACCTCTAGAATTTTATTTATAAAGTATGATAACATTGATAAATTCTATTGTAAATAGTACTTTAGTATGGTTATGAATTTGTTAAAAATAACAATAAAAAATATTCTATTTTTATTGTTTCTTCATTGCAGGGATTTTAAGTAAAAAAGTAGCTCCATTGTCATGATTTTTCGCACTTATAGATGCAGACATTTTTTCCATTATCTGTTTACTCATATAGAGTCCTATACCTGTTCCCTTGCCATCTGACTTCGATGTAACATTTGCATCAAATATATTAGGAAGGATCTGTTCAGGTATACCACCTGCATTATCTATGATCTCAATCTCTACAGAATCTTCAAGCTCTTTGACTAGTATCTTTAACTTTCTTGATTTTATCTCATTCTCTACAAAAGCATCTCTTGCATTGGAGATCAGGTTTAGAAGGACATGTTTAAACTCATTTTTAATAACACTCAAGTGAATCGATTCATCACAAATCAATTCCACCTCTATAGTATGCTTTAAAAGATCATCTTTAACTAAAAGAAGTACTGCTTCAATACTCTCTTTAAGATTAAAAAACTCTGCCTCTTTATCTGGGCGAAAAAAGCTTCTAAACTCACTTAAAGTTGTCAATAGATGTTCCACTTGTATATCAGTGTCTTTTTTATGTTCTAAAAGATATGCTTCATCTAAGTTTCCATCTTTATACTCAAGTAAAAGGAGTTCATTCATCATAGAGATCGCATTTAATGGTTGCTTCCATTGATGAGCCACGGCATCCATCATCTCACCTAATGCTGCATGTTTTGCTTGTTGGGCAAGCATCTTTTCATTCTCTTTTTCTAAAACAATTCTACGAGCTATCTCTTTTTTTAAACGCCAACTCCAAAAGAGTGTTCCAAGTATGATTAGAAAAAAGATAAAAGCAATCTGCCAAAGCAATGTATAATCTACTTTTTCAACATACTCCTGACTTACCCATTTGTGTAAGATCTGCTGCTTTGTATGTTCATCAACAATAGCACCAACTTTGTTAATGATATCAACTAAGGGTGCATAGTTTTTGTCTATAGCAAAAGCCAGATGTGTGGTAAATTCTGTTTTTCCTACAACTGCAATATTTGCTAGTTGCATTTTAGTAATTGTGTAAGATCCTAGTGCCATAGTAGTTAACATAGCATCATATTTGCCCTCAGCTACACCACTTAGTCCTGCATGAACATTTCGAACTTCTACAAAATTATAATTTGGATATATCTTTTTTATCTTGTTGACATAACCATAGTCTTTTATCACTACTATTGTTTTGTCTTTTATTTGATACAAAGAGTTTATATAAGGAGTGCCTTCTTTCATTATAATGACAATAGGGTTAGACAAAAACGGCTCTGTAAGTAAAAAATCATCATTAAGTTCTGTATCAGTAGATACAGTTAACATTTGTACCTTATGTGATTTTAAAAGTGCAAGTGATTCTTCCCAAGTTTTTGTTGCATGTTTTTGAAATACAAGATCAGTATGTTCTTCTATGATTTTTATGAAATCTGCAATAATCCCTATATAATTGCCCTTTGCATCAAAAGCCTCATATGGAAGCCAATGAGGGTCTCCTGTAAACTGGATCTCTTTATGTTCTACAAGCCATTGCTTTTCAGCATCACTTAAATTATCAAGAGGTTTTGAAAACAAGCTTACACTTATAAAAAGAAGTATCAGAAGAGTTTTAAGAGTCAAAATCACCATAACCTTTTTTCAGTTGTGCTTTTTTAGCCAATATCTGTACACTTTCGCTTATATCATCTTGTGCTATGTGGTAATGTTCGTGCAACTTTTCAAGAGATTCATCAATTTTATTTGAAAGATTTTCCCCTAAAGAGTTGATCTGTTTTTTCATCTCTTGAACTTGTTCATCTTTCCCTTGTGAAATCTCTTTTGAAAGGGAACTAAGTTCTGACTGTGCTTTGATATAGTCAGAGCGAATACGTTCTATATCTTTAGTAATATCTTTAATAGTAGAATAGATATCGTGAAGTCCACTGTTCTTTGCTTCTAGTTCATCCATACGTTTAGAGGAAAGAACCATCTGTTGCATAATCATTTCACTTTGAGTTCGTATATTTTCAAGACGATTTTCACCCTCTAAAAGTGAGGTATTAACACTTTGAGCATGTGAGTTTAGGGCAATAATTTCAGATTCAAAAGATTTTGTGACACCTGAGAGTTGCTGAAGAGTATGTTTTGTTATAGCTCTAGCTATATCATCAGAGATAGTTTTCATACTGCTAAGATTTTGTTTCAACTCCTCAATATCGTCTACAATATCACATCTGCTATCTACTGCTTTTGTAAGTGTTGTTTTTATTTTGTTGTAGTGATCTTGTTCTGCAACACGAAGTATATCTATATGTTTATGTACTACATTGTCTAGTTCTGGTAGCTGTACGTCGGTAAAATATTCAAACCCTTTACTGACATCTTTATGCCACGACTCCATCTCATCAAAACGTTTAAAAAAGCTTGCTTGATTTATCTGGATAGCATCAAGAGCTTTAATATCCTCTTCAAACTTCTTTCTTACCTCTTCACGAATCTCTTGATCTTCAAGTTGAGATACATTCATACGCTCTTCAAGTTCTGAGATAAATTTTTTGAGTGAACTCATCTCAGAAACCAAAACTTTTGTAAATTCTTCTTGTGTTCTTGCTTGTTCTGATTCTTGAGTTTGTTGTAAAACATTCATAACAATATAGAGTAATAAAGCAACTAAAAGTGGGAAGAATGATTCTCTTAGTAGAAGAATTGTATTGGTAGCATCAGGATGAATAATAAAATGGATAACAGAACTAATAGCACCAATACCTATCATAAGAGGAGCATAGTTAATCTTATTTGGACGTTTAAGTATCCAAACCTGACGTAAAAACAAAACAGCCATAAAACTAAAGGCTAGAAGTAAATCACTCTCAAACATAATATATACCACCTTTTAATATGGCTATATTCTATCATAAATATTTATAAAACTATACTTAAGAGCTCACTTGGATGCTCTATTGATTCAAAACCTTCACTATCTGGAGAAAATCCCCATGTTGCAAACTTTGCTTTGATTCCTGCATTTTGTGCACTAAGCATATCTTTTGAGTTATCACCCACCATAAGTGCAAAATCTTCTTTTTCATCATAGTTATATGCATTTAGTATTTTGAACAACATCTCAGGGCTTGGCTTTGAGTGGCTCACCTTATCTGCTCCAACGATATAATCAAATAAGGAAGCGATTTCTAAAGACTCTATCATTCTTTTTGCAAACTGTGTAGGTGCATTTGTAGCAACGGAGAGTTTTATATCATTAGCTTTTAAAGTATGAAGCATCTCTAAAACACCATCGTAAAGATAAGGATTTTGTGTACATTGCTTTGCATAGTGCTCTTCAAAAACCATCTTATCGCGTTCTTCATAAGTTTCTGTCTCATAAAAAAGAAAAGGAAGGTTTCTCACCTCCATATTGATAGCTTCAACGATAAAAGACTCTTCAAGGGGTGGAAGATTATGATTAACTTGACGTACATAATTCACTGAAATAGTGATATCTTTTTGTGAATCTAAAAGTGTTCCATCCATATCAAAGATTACTATCTTTTGCATCTTCTACTCTACTTCATCTTCTCATAAATTTCACACAGAGCATCTATAAAACTTTCAGAGTCATTAGGACAAGAACATACTCTATACTCTTTAAAACCCAGCTCTTGCGCTATCTCTTTATACTCAATGCCTAGTTCAAAATCTGTTTCAGAGTTATCTATAGTAAATGCAAGAGGGAAGATAATAACACCACGGTTGCGTACCGTTTTAAGTTTCTCCTCCAAAGAGGGTTTTAACCACTCCATTGGTCCCACTTTTGACTGGTAAGCCAAATGTGTTTCATGAAACGCCATCCCCTGCTCTGCCATCATCTTTTTGAGTATCTCTACATGGCGTTCAACATGTTTTTCATACACATCACCCGCTTTAACGATTTTTTTTGGTAAGCCATGAGCTGAGAAAATGATGTCAAAATCTCTATAATCATCATCGCCAACAGTTTTTTGAATACTCTCTATGATAGACTTGTTATAACTCTCATTTTCAAAAAAGTGTTTTATCTCCACTAAAAGTGCATTATCACCAATCTCATGGTATTTCTCTTCAAAATCTTCTAAAGAGGACTTCGTTGTTGTTGTTGAGTACTGTGGATACATAGGGATTAAGTAGATTTTATCTACTTTAGCTTCATTGAGTCTCTTAATAGCTTCATCTGCAAAAGGGGGAGTGTATCGCATCGCAAAATCTACTACAACATCTTCCCCTAGTCTCTCTTGGAGTTTTTTTACAAGATTTTTTGTATGATCTACGATAGGAGATTTTCCACCAAGTTCACGATAGATCTCTTGAGAACTTTCTGTACGAGAAAAAGTTATCATCCCCCCTACAAATTTTCTAAGTAAATCACTCTTCATTGTTAAGATGTTTTTATCGTTAAACATATTTTTGAGAAACATCTCAACCTCTTCAAGGTTGTTTGGTCCCCCCATGTTTAAAAGTACTACTGCTTCTTTTGCCAATCTATGCCCCTATTTTATATAAACTGCTAGCCATATAACAACTTTTTTTGTTTTAAGTAAGGTGTGTACTTTTTGAGATGGTATAAAGAGAGTGTCCCCTTTTTTGAGTTTATGAACCACTCCATCCATCTCTATTTTTGCACAACCTTGTAAAATGACTACCCACTCATCACACTTTTGTGTAAAAGTTTGAGGAGTACTTAGTGTATTGCTAACAATCGTTTTAATCTCTACATTTTTATGAGTAAGCTGAGAGATGAAAAGTTCATTATCTAACTCTGGTAAAGTAAAATCATAAATATTACTCATCTTTTACCCTTAAAGAGACCTCATACATAAACTGATGCAATTCTAGCATATCTTCATAGATTTCATAGAGTGTCTCTATAAGTTTTTCACCATCTTCTATGAGATGTGGATCAAGTCTCTTAAATGTTGCCATCCCTTTATAAAGAGAAAGTTCTACATGTTCCATATCGGTATTAAAACCTCTAGGGTAGCGTTTATACCCTTTTTCTAAATGAGTATACTCTTTACCCATCCCTTTTATTTTTGTTAATATATTCCAAAGTTCTTCGCGTTTTCTGTCATCTTTTATAGTTTCACGAAAAGCATCTAGCATAGGCTTTTCGAACCATCTTACCCCGACAGCTACCATAAGTTCATCTGGAGAAAAATGGAGATAAAAGGAGGAGCTTTGCATCCGTTTTGTATTGCCCTGCCAAAAGATAATACCTATGCGAGATTTTATAGGTTCTTTGTTTGCTCCCATACGTCGAGTATCACGGTAGATTCTATAAAGAGATTTATTGATTTTTGGTTGGGCATTAATGGTGGGAACAAGAGCTTGAAGATGTTCACCCATCTCCACCACAAAGGCACGAGAAGGGTCTAAGATAAGCTTTTCATACTCATCTTTATGAGCAGCGAACCACTCTTTGTTATTGTTCTCTTTTATCTTTTGTAAAAAAGGGAGTACTTTAGGTGAAAAGCCTGTAAATTCCACAGACTTTTCCTTATACCATCTTTCTATTTCTAAACGCCAAGGCAATAACAATCGCTAAGATTGTGTATGTCACAGGCACAAAGTCAGGAATCGGAACAGGATCCCCTTTTGCATAAGAGTGCATACCTGCAAGGTAGTAGTTTACCCCAAAGTATGTCATCAGTACTGATGTAAATGAAAGTAATGAGATAACAGAGTAATTAAACTCACTATAGATCGACTTAATAAAACGTAAGTGAACTACAACAGCATAGACTAAAATTGTTACAAGTGCCCAAGTCTCTTTTGGATCCCAGCCCCAATAGCGTCCCCATGACTCATTTGCCCAAACGCCACCAAGAAAGTTACCAACAGTGAGAAGAACAAGACCAACCATTAAACTCATCTCATTAATAGCATTTAACTCTTTAATAGAAAGTGAAAGTTGTTTTTCATTTGCTTGTGTTTTAAAAATAAACAGAAGTAAAGTGATAAAACCTAAAAGTGCTCCAAGTCCTAAGAAACCATATGAAGCAGTAATCATACTTACATGGATACTTAACCAGTAAGAGTTAAGTACAGGAACAAGGTTTGTCACTTGTGGATTCATCCAGTTTAAGTGTGCTACAAAAAGGATAAGTCCTGTTAAAATCGCTGTAGAGGCAAGTGTAATTGGTGAGCGTTTAGAGAAGATAAACCCTGCTAAAACTGTTGCCCAACCAATATAGATCATCGACTCATATCCATCTGACCATGGGGCATGACCTGAAATATACCAACGAAGAGCAAGTCCAATCGTATGAGCAATAAAGAAAACGATAAGAAGATACAAAGAGATTCTTGAAGCCCACTCAATTTTAAAACTTGGTTTAATGATTTTTGTAAAACTAAGAATAAGAAGGATGAAACCCATCAATAGATAGTATGGATACAATGTTTCAAAGATATTTGCCTTGTTATAAAACATCTCTGCTTTAATACGACTCTCACTTGGATACACTGAGGCACCATAAGTTTTTTGGTATTTTGCGATCTCTGTGATAGCTGTATTTGCTTTTGACCAGTCACCTGAAGTAAGTGCTGCATCTACAGAGGTAAAATAAGCAACTGCTAGGTTACGTACTTGTAAACCATACTCAGGAGCAAACTCTTGAAGTGCTTCAATTGTTGCAAACCATTTGTTATTTGCATCGTTTGGTTTTGGCCAAATTTTCATAAGTGAACCAGTAAATACCATATAAGCAACATTTACTTTCTCATCAATTTTAAGTACTGCTTTGTCTAACTTGTTTCTATTTTTAGGTTGTTTACGTACTGCTGTGTCAACAAGTTCTGCAAGTTTATACCCACTCATCCCTTGAGGATCTCTAAAAAATTGAGAGAATGAAACGTACTTTGCATCACGTTTTGCACCGATAGCTTCATTCACTTTTTCATCTTTAGTTCTGATGATCTTCACATCTCTGTAGATATCAGGTCGTACCATCATACCTACTATAACCTGTGTAGGTGTAAGTTTTTTATCTCCAACTTGAAGAGATGAACCTCTGTAGATTTTTGCTAAAATCTCAGTAGCTAGTGTGTCCATCGGTTTCATACGACCTTTAGAGTCTTGTACTATAAGTTGTCCAAATTTATTTGCACTCTCTTTGTCAAATGCCAAAATAGTCTTAATAGCCGGATCAAGTGATGCTGCATGAGATGGTACAGAACTAAATAAAACACCTATAGCAAGTAGTGCAGGAACGAGTGCTGCATCACGAGCTTTTTGTGCTTTAGCTGCTAGTTTTGAGAATCTGTGTTTTTTAGAGAAAAGTGACCAAAACATTCCTAAACCTAAGAGAAGATATCCAAGGTATGCCCAAAAAGTTCCAGGATCATTGTTGACTGAAAGTACTGTCCCTTTTTCATCTTGATCATATGAAGCTTGGAAAAATCTATACCCTTTATACTCTAAAATATTATTCATAAAAATTCTATATGGCATATGCACTCCATTCTTTTCATCAATAAGCTCAACTTCACTTGCATACGATGCAGGACTCATAGAACCAGGATAACGATCTAGCTGAAAATCAAGTAGTTTAATTTTAAATGGAAGCTTTATCTCTTGTGCACCATAGCTAAGTGCAACATCCACACCATTGATACGAACATGAGAAGGAACACCTTCAATCCCTTTTCTTCCATAAATAAGAACTTCTTGAGATTTTCCATCTACATCAACTGCAAATTTTAAAGCATCTACACCTGAAGAGTTCATTTTCATTTTCCCATCAGGATTGCTTACTATCTTCTTCATTGCATGAGGCATAAAATCACGTAATACAAAGCTTCCCATCTCTGTGCTATAAAGCACTCGTGGATTGAGAAGTTCTCCATCACTTGCTACTAAATCACCTTTTGCACGGTCTGCCATTCTAAAAAAAGAGAGTTTCATCTTATGCTTCATATAAACTTCATCACCATTCATATAAAGAGAAACAACAGGTTTATCAAAATTTTCTGTATGTGATTCAAAATCTAATATAAAATTTCCAGCATCATAATACTCACCTTGTGCGATAGCTACAGGTCTACCCTTTCCACCACCAGTGATCATAAATTTGGCTATAGGCTTTCCATCTGCCACTTCAACGAGTGTTTCCATTGCATTTGGTATATACTCTACTAAATCCACATCTACTGAATGTCCATCTATATTGAGTGATGATGAGAGATTATTGTGAGATCTTGAAGAGAGATACACAGACTGTGAGTCCTCAACTTTTGTCTTTCCATCATCGGCTACAATAGTTAAATAAGTATCAGCACTTGTGATTGAAGATGAAGTCAAACCCTCTCTGATATGCATCGTCCCTTCAAATCCTACATATCTTGTTACAGCAGCACCAAAAAGAATCACCAAAAAACCAACATGGAAAATAAAAATAGGAGCTTTTTTTAATGTATACATCTTGTAGTTGTAGATGTTAAGCATAAGGTTTAATGCAAGAAGTCCCATAAGAACTTCAAACCATCTAGCATTATATATCTCTGCCTTTGCAGTCATCGTTCCGAAGTCATTTTCAACAATGGTTGCATAGCCAACAGCAAATGCAAAAACAAGCATTAAAGCCGCCATAGTTTTCATCGAAGAGACGATAGAGAGTAGTTTCTTCATAATAGTTTTCCTTTAGTAAAAAAAGTATTTTAGTAAAGAAAAACTAACAGAATGTAAAAATAGTTAATATAAAAAAAACTAATTATAACTTTGTGATAAAAACTCCTCAATATACTCACAAATTTCACCTATAGCTTCAGTCGCTTTAGCATAGTACACCTTAGTAAAATAGCGATCATCGATAGCTTCACTTGGTTCTAGATTATTTAAGATAGATTCTTCAGTTAATTGTGCAAAATATGTCACATCGAGTACATTTCCACTTGTACCTATCACAATAATGAGATGGCATTCATTGAGTGCTTGAGTTAGTTTGGCATAAAGAGGTGCCGATTCTCCAAAAAAGACAATATTGGGACGAAGTTCCCCTCCACACTTAGGACACTGTGCATTATAGGCTTCATCTTGAGGTTTATATGCTATATCAAAAATGCTCTCACACCCTCTACAACGAACTTCTCTTAAAAATCCATGTAGATGTATAATCTCATCGTGTTTTATTCCCGCTTTTTCAAAAAGATCATCAACATTTTGAGTAAAGAGTGCTATATCTTTTGGGTAACGATGCTTTATCTCTACTAGCATCTTATGTGCATAATTTGGATTTTTATCTTCTATATCTGCTCGCCTTGCATCATAAAAATTTCTTGTTGCTTCACCATTTGTATCTAAGCATCCAGCTGTGCATACCTCTTCAATACGGTGGTTCTCCCAAAGTCCATCACTATCTCTAAAAGTAGCAATACCTGACTCTGCACTAAGACCTGCACCACTTAAAATGAGTACTTTTGCCATCACTGCTCTACCATACAATCTAAAAGAGCAAACAACTTTTTAGATCTCTCTTGAGTATCTTTATGTTTTTGATTATTTATCATCTCTATCACTTCCATGATATTTTATGTACATCAACGATGTGGTTTTGAAAGCTCTTTAAAGCTACTATATTCTTCAAAATTAGCTTTTTCTTATGCTTAAACTCTAGTGATTATATTATTTTTTTTATAAAAGTAATCTCAAAATCTCCACTTTCTAATGCCTTTGATTCATAAGAGAAATGTGGGCTTATCCTTTCAAACAATGGAAAAGGCTCATGAAAAAACTTTCCAACTAGCCTTGTTTGCTTATCTTGAATCATCTTAAGTGCATGAATAGTATTGACCATAGGTTCAGGCGGAGTACACTCTCTAGCATCATATTCTATGTATGTAATACCATCTTTTTTATATTTATAAAATTTTAATGTTGTGAGTGGAATCTCAACGATCTCTTTAGTTGTAGACATATTGCTCCATTTCAGTATTCCAACGAAAACTGTTTTTTACTTTTTTAAATGCTTTTAATACTATGGTTTCATGACAATCATCACCATAAATTGTTATGGGAGTGTGATAATAACGATTGTATGATTTTATAGGGTGAAAAAGGATCTCACTCCAAGTAAGTTCAATTTTTCCTGCATACGGTTCAAAAGGTACAGATGAGATAATGCTCTTATTTGTCACCTTACACTTAAAATGGCATACCACATAAAAGCGGTCTATCTTTACAAATTCTAAAAGAGAGATAACATTATTGTGTGTTATAGGCATGATGAATCCTAAGTAGTTTTCAACTACATAAGCAAAGTTTATACCACATTTTATTTTATTTTGTTATATGGACCTCAAAACACTTTCTATCGCTCTCAAGAAGTTCTACATCACCTCCGTGTGCCTGTGCAATTTGTCGAGAAAGAACAAGCCCTAAGCCATTTCCTTTGAGTTTTGTACTTTTAAAGGCTTCAAAAAGATTCTTTTTATCTTCTATAGCTATGCCACTATCATAGATATAAAAATGGTGGAACTCTTTATCTGTCGTATGTGTAATCTCAACTCTCCCATCCTCTGCCTCATCAAGTTCTATAGCATCTATAGCGTTTATAATAAAATTGGAAAACATCATCTCAAGTAAATCTTTATCTGCATGAAGTTCAAAATCATCTTGGGGAAATTGAAATTCAATCTCTTTTGAGTAACCATAATACCCTATGCTTTCATACAAAGAGGTCCTTAACTCACTCCATAAAAAAGTAGACTTGCTTGCCTCTACCCCTTTAGAAAACATAAGTGTTGCTTTTATAATTCTATCTATACGTTTTACGGAACGTTGTATCTCTTCTACTATGGGAATATTTTCAGGTATAACCCGTTTTTTTAGTGTAGAACTCATAAGTGAAATAGCACCTATGGGGTTACGTATCTCATGAGAGAGGTGTGCTGCCATCTGCCCCATAGTCGCAAGGTTTTCTTTACGTTTTTGCTCTGTAATATCTATGGCAGAGAGCATTATTTTATCTTTATAGGAGGAGCTTTTTATAAGGTAAGAGTGTGCATCGAACTTTATCTCATAATCCTCATTTTTATACTCCAAAAGTTTTAAAAGAGCCCAAAGTTCACGAGCCTGAGAGTTTTGTAAAAAAATGGTGTTATCTGAGTTTACAATCCATATGGCGTTTGGTAAAAACTCCACCACCTTCTCTACTGTATCTTGCAGATGTGCATAAGAAGCTTTTAGCTCATTAAAATCTTTTTCTACCTTATAAGTTTGCTCTATAAGAAGGTTTAATTCCTCTGGAGTTACTGTTGCCATTAGTTTTTAAACGCCACTAAAATCTTATAAAGTGAATGGGCATCATCACTTCCTGCTAGCTCACGTATGGAGTGCATTGCCAAGGTTGGTAAACCTACATCTATGGTGTCTATCCCTATTCTTGTTGCTGTTATGGGTCCTATAGTTGAACCACATCCCATATCGCTTCTTGTAACAAAACTTTGGTAGGGTTCTTCTATGCTTTTGGCACTATCCATAAATTTTGCAATGGTTGTTGAGTTTGAAGCATATCGTTGGTTTGCATTTACTTTTATAACAACACCTTTGTTCATATGAGGTGTATGTTTTGCATCATGTTTAGCTGGAAAGTTTGGATGAATAGCATGAGCATTATCGGCACTTATCATTAATGATGTTCGTACCATATTCATATATTCATCATTATTACTAAACATTCTATGGAGTGTTGCTTCTAAAAAACTTCCAGCAGCACCACTTACTGACTCACTTCCAACCTCTTCATGGTCACTCGCTACAAATAGCATTGCTTTACTGCTATCGACACTACAAAGAGAGAGCATCCCCACATAACAAGAGAGTAAGTTGTCTAATCTTGATGCACTTATAAAATCATCGTGTAGCCCAATATAAGATGCTTTTTGTGTGTCATAAAAACTCAACTCACTTGCATAGATCTCTTTTACATCTGGGTAACCTAATCTCTCTAATTGCCATCGTAAAAAGGTGTCAAAATCAAACTCTTCATCTGTTGTAAGTACGGGGCATATATCTGTTTGTTTATTTACCGTTTTGTCTTTATTTGCCTTATCATCAAGATGAATTGCCAAAGAGGGAATGGTCGCTAAAGATTTTTTAACATCTATAAGTATGTTTTTTAAATCACCTTGCATATCTACATAACTTATGCGACCTGCTAAAGAGAGGTCTCTGTCAAACCATGGTGTGAGAAGAAGTCCACCATAAGGCTCTACTCCAAACTTTACTATACCATGCTCTTTTATAACAGGATTAGGCTTAAGTTTTAAGTTTGGTGAGTCTGTATGTGCCCCTACCATTACATAGTTTTTTGTATCTTTTGGGTAGGTAAAGGCGATGAGAGAGGAATCATTTCGTGTAACATAGTAACTTTTACCCGCTTCTAATGCCCAAGCATCTTTTTCATCAAGCTTTATAAACCCTGCATTACTAAACATTGCCGCCATATTTGCTGTTGCATGAAAAGGGGTGGGAGAAGCATCTATAAACCCTAGTAAACCTTCATTAAAATCTTTTTTTTGCATATAAGTACTCCATCATTTTTTTAAATATTAAAAAATAAAAGGGATTAACCTTTTTGTTTTTTTTGTATAGTTTATATACTCTTCACTTTTACAATGCCATAAACTCTCTTCATATAAAAGTTTCACTAGCATATTTATAGATAATAGTATAAAAAGTACCATCTCATAATATGTAGTGTACAAAAGAACTATGCCAAGCATACTAAGAAGTACAGAAGCATACATGGGATGACGGATATAAGCATAGATGCCATTTGTCACAAGGATACAATCTTCTTTGATATCAGGCACAATGTTAAAGTTTCCAGAGCGATGTTGTGAGATTGCTAAAAACCCTACAACTAAACCAAGACCCAGTAAGCCTAAACCAGTATAAAGAAAATGAACTTCACTCCCCAGAGGTAAAAGCATTAAAAAAATAAGAAAAAATTGTATAAATACTAATATTTTACCCTTCATCTAAGCTTCTAAAATGTCTATAAACTCATTGCCATCTAAAACACCAATCAGTTTAGAATCTACTCGTATAGCAGAGTCTATCACAACATTGTGCAGTTTTGAGACAATGGTAATCTTAAGAGGTCGGTTTCCTCTGTTTTGTTGTATCATTGAGTAAAGTTTCTCTAGTATTTGAGCATCAGCATCAAGTCTTACAGCAAGGTTAATAGGTTCAGGCGGTTTCTCTTGTACCTCTTTTTTTACTTTTTTTGTCTCTTTTTTTGCCTCTTTAAGTGTCATAATCTTACTTATACTTATGCGAGGACCAAAGTCAGTATGGGTTATTCTTCCCTTAAACGCGATAGGCTCATCTTGATCCATCTCAGAGAGTTTTTCTAACTTATCACTAAAGAGCATTATCTCCATATTGCCATGAAAATCCATAAGATTTACTATGCCAAACTGGTTTCCTTTTTTACTAATCTTTGTAACAACCTCTTCCACTTTTCCAATGAAGATAGCTTGTGTACCATCTTTTACATTTTCAAGTTCAGAGGAGAGTGTATAGTTGAGCTCATCCAGCTCTGCTCTAAAATCATCCATTGGGTGTCCACTTACATAAAAACCTAGAGTATCTTTTTCAAACTCTAAAATCTCTTTAAGTTCATACTCTTCACAATTCGTAAGGTTCAACTCTACTGTTGTTATCTCTTCATCATCTCCAAAGAGACTTCCAACTGCATTTTTCTTTGCTTCACTTGCTTTTTTAGCAGTATCTACGATCAGTTCTATCTGATCAAGAAGTGCCTTGCGAGAGTATCCAAATCTATCAAATCCACCTGATTTTATGATCGCTTCTATAACTCGTTTATTTACCTTACTTGGTTCAATACGATTGACAAAATCTTGCCAATCTTTATAGTCTCCATTTTTCTCACGCTCTTCAAGCATCACTTCAATGGCTGCTTCACCAACACCCTTAATTCCACCAAGACCAAAGAGGACAATGTCTCTTCCCTCTTTTGTAATTGCAGAAAACTCTAGCTGAGAATCACAGATATCTGGAGGCCCAAGCTCTATACCCATACGTTTTACTTCATCGATGTAGCGAACAACCTTGTCGGTGTTGTCTTTGTCTGAAGTTAAAAGTGCCGCCATAAACTCATTTGGATAGTAAGTTTTTAGCCATGCTGTTTGAAATGTTACCATTGCATAAGCTGCTGAGTGAGACTTATTAAAACCATACCCAGCAAATTTTTCAATGAGTTTAAACAGATCAGATGCTAGTTTGTAATCAAGCCCTAGCTTTTGAGCACCTTCTGAAAAAAGACGGTTGTATTTTTCCATCTCTTCCACTTTTTTCTTACCCATAGCACGACGTACGATGTCGGCACCACCAAGGCTCATACCACCGATGGTCTGTACAATCTGCATAACTTGCTCTTGATACACAATCATCCCATAAGTTGGTCCGAGCGTATCTTTTAAGAGATCAAAACTTACCTCTTCAAAAGGGTAAAACACTTTTTTACGTCCATGTTTACGCTCAATAAAGTCATCAAGCATACCAGATTCCATAGGACCTGGACGATAAAGTGCCAAGACCGCAATCAGGTCTTCAAAATTATCGGGTTTCAAACGACGATTCAAATCTTGCATACCAGAAGATTCTATCTGGAACATTCCTACAGTTTCACCTGTTTGAATCACCTCATACACTTTAGCATCATCCACATCTATAGTGTCCCAGTTAACATCTATGTCGTAACGACGTTTAATTAGCTTTACTGCATTTTGAATAACGTCAAGTGTTTTTAGCCCAAGGAAGTCAAACTTAATAAGATCAATATCTTCCATATAGTTGAGTGAGTACTGTGTTACAAAAGTATCTTCCCCACTAGGCTTATAGATAGGTGTCTTCTTCCAAAGCTCTTCATTAGATATAACCACACCAGCAGCATGAATACCAGAGTTGCGTTTAAGCCCTTCAAGCTTTTTAGCAAACTCCCAAACGCGAGCAGCATTAGCATCAGATTCTATAAGCTCTTGAATTTTTGGCTCTTTTTGAAAAGCTCCATCTTTAAACTCACCACCCTTTGTTTTACCATTGAGGGTGATACCGAGCTCATCAGGGATAAGCTTTGCCATCTTGTCAGCTTGAGAGAGTGGCATATCTAAAACGCGAGCAACATCACGTATAACCCCTTTGGCCAAAAGTGAACCAAAGGTGATGATTTGAGCTACTTGATTACGTCCATATTTTTCCACAACATAGTCAATCACCTCGCCACGGCGAGCCTGCATAAAGTCCATATCGATATCGGGCATACTTACACGTTCAGGATTTAAAAAACGCTCAAAAAGCAAATCATATTTCATAGGGTCTATGTCAGTAATCTCTAAAGAGTAAGCAACAAGACTTCCAGCGGCTGAACCACGTCCAGGCCCTACGGCAATTCCCATTCTTTTTGCCTCTTTTACGAAGTCCCATACAATCATCATATAACCAGGAAATTTCATAGAGTTGATGATATCCATCTCAAACTCTAATCTATCTTTGTACTCTTGATGGCGTTCCTCTGGTACGATTTTAAGACGTTTTTCTAAACCTTCACGACACTTATAGATAAAATACTCTGCATCATTTTTATCAGCTGCGAGCATATGTTTTTTCTTTTCCTCTTCACTTGCATCAGGTGGCAGTGGTGGGTCATCTTGATAGTCAATGTCAAGCCCTTCAGCTTGTGCATACTCTTTGGTAAATTTAAAGTTAGGTGGTGTTGGTGTTTTTACAATAGGCACAAACTCTTCACACTTGTCAACTATCTCTTGTGTGTGTGCTATCGCTTCTGGAATATCAGCAAAAATCTTTGCCATCTGCTCAGGAGACTTAAGATAAAACTCATGCACAGAGTGACGCATACGGTTTGGATCGTCGTAGAGTTTATTCATCCCTATACACATAAAAGCTTCGTGATACTGTGCATCATTAGGGTAAGTGTAGTGAGTATCGTTTGTTGCAACAACTTTGATACCTGTTTCGCGAGAGATACGAAGTATCTGCTCATCTATAAAGAGCTGATCACCAATACCATGGCGCATCAGTTCAAGATAAAAATCATCACCAAAAATCTCTTGGTATTCACGAGCAACCTCTAGGGCTCCCTCATACCCTAAAGCACCATTGCGAACATTTCTCTCATTTTGAAGATTGAGGTGCCAACTCACTTCTCCTTGAAGACAAGCACTTGAGCATATAAGCCCTTCAGAGTGTTCACGAAGCTCTTTTTTATTGATACGAGGAAAATAATACATCCCATGGATATAAGCTTGTGAAGAGAGATACATAAGGTTCTCGTACCCCTTACGATTTTTTGCATAAAGGCATATATGAAAACGTTGTTTTGTAGACTTATCGTTGAGTTCTTCACCATTATGGATATACCCTTCTATCCCAATAATTGGCTTAATTCCAGCAGCTGTCATCTGCTTATAAAAATCAATAGCTCCAAACATATTACCATGGTCGGTCATAGCAACACTTGTCATCCCTAGCTCTTTAACACGGCTAACGAGATTGGTAAGTTTATTGGCACCATCGAGAAGAGAGTACTCTGTATGGAGGTGAAGGTGTGTGAAGGGTTGTACACTCATTTTATTCTCACTTTATAAATCTAAATATAAAAAAGATTATAGTAAAAACGACTTAATATGAGATAATAAAGTAAGAGAGCATAAATAACTTCAAATTTTAACTTTTCATAAATTCAAAGAATGCACTCTTATCAAGCGGTCTACTAAAGAGATACCCTTGACCAATTTCACAACCATTTTCTTGTAAAAAATTCTCTTGTTCTTGTGTTTCTATACCCTCTGCTACTGTATGGTAACCAAGAGAGTTTGAGAGAGCTATAATGGCATTGCTAATAGCTACATCATTCGCTCCGTGAGGGAGATCATCTACAAAAGATTTATCTATTTTTATAGTATCTACAGGAAGTTTTTTCAAATAACTCATAGAGGAATACCCTGTTCCAAAATCATCTATAGAGATTTTAAATCCACCCTCTCTCAATTGATCTAAAATAGTTAAATTATTGGTTGTAGATTCCATAATATAGCGCTCTGTGATCTCTATCTCTATAGACTCTGCACTCAATCCAAACTCTTTAACAATCTCTTCAAATTTTGTCACTAAGTCAGCCTCTTGAAACTGCTGAGTAGAAACATTTATGGCAATCCTTTCAAGTCCATGTCCAGCTTCATTTGAAGCTTTTAAAAATGCACATGATTCTCTAAATACAAAATAGCCTATCTCTACAATCTGCCCACTATCTTCTGCAATTGGTATAAACTTATCTGGAGGGATAAAACCTAGGTTTTCATTGTTCCATCTCAAAAGTGCCTCTACAGAGATCACTTTTTTGCTTGTTAAGTTATACTGAGGTTGAAAATGTAAATAGAGTTCATTTTTCTCTATGGCTGAACGTAACTCTTGCTCAATTTTAAGACGATTACTGATACTGCTAGAGAGTTCATCTGTAAAGAAATGAAACCTATTTTTTCCTAAATCTTTTGCCTTATACATCGCACTATCTGCATATTTTAACAGAGTTACCACATCCTCTGCATCATCAGGAAAAACAGCTATTCCTATACTTGCACTTGTATTTAAGGTATGCCCTAAGGCTGTAATAGGCTTAGAGATTTCACGTAAAATTTTCAGAGCAATATGTGCTAAATCTTCTGTAGAATTGATATTTTCTAAGGTAACAACAAACTCATCACCACCAATACGTGAGAGCATATCAACATCACGTAATAAGCTTTTGATGATAGAAGCAACTTTTTTAAGAAGTTCATCACCAACATGGTGTCCTAAGGTATCGTTGATCACTTTAAATCTATCAAGATCTATAAAAAGAATAGCAAGTTTAGTTTTTGTTCGTTTTGCTACTTTTAATGCGTGTGTTAGATTCTCTTCAAAATTAAGTCTATTTGGGAGTTCTGTTAAAGAGTCGTGATAAGCCAAAAAGTCTATGCGTTCTTGTGATTTGATAATATCTGCTAAATTGGTATGGATAGAGATATAGTTTGTTATAACACCTTTCTCATCTTTAACAACACTGATACTGAGCCAAGAGATAACAAGCTCTCCATCTTTTGTTCTATCTTGAATTTTACCCTGCCAAACACCATTTTCATTGATCTCATCCCACATACGCTTATAAAATTGTGTATCTTGATGTTGTGACTGAAATATCTTTGGTGTTTTTCCAATACACTCACCACGCTCAAAGCCAAGCATATTTTCAAGAGCACGATTTACGGAGATAATCTTTTGATCAGCATCTGTTACAACAATACCCTCTTCGACATTATCAAACACTATAGCAGCTAATTTCATATGCTCTTTTTGTAAAATATACTCTGTAATATTAAGCTTAATGGCTAAATAACTCTCTACAACATTATTAATAAAGATAGGAATAATATAGGCTCGCTCATAAAAAATCGACTCATCTTTACGTTTATTGATAAATTCACCATTCCATGGTTTACCACTCTCTAAAAGTTCTTGCATCTCCACATAGATATGTTCATCTGTTAAACCAGACTTTAATATGCTTGGATTTTTTCCTATCACTTCCTCTTTCGTATAGCCTGTGTTATTCTCAAAACTTTCATTTACATAGGTAATATTATGATCTAAGTCAGTCATAACAATAGAGTTATCACTATGCTCAATCGCAATTTTAAAAGAGGAAAGCTCTTTATGCACCCGTAAAGATCTTCTATGAAGCACTATAAGTGTCACTAACAAGCCAATAAGACCTAAGGTAAAGAGTATATTTAATTTTTGATTTTCATCTGTCTGTTTTTTATCTATATTTTCAAGTATAGTCATCACTGCATCTATCTTTTGCATAAGAGCTATCTCTTTGTGTTCAATAAAAGACTCTTTTAGATAAGCTATATTATTGATAAATATCTCTGATTGAGAGTAAAAATAATTAATATTGACATTCGTATGTTTTTTTACTTTTGCCTTGAGTAAGATACTTTTAATCGTATCTTCTTGTGCTGACAAGCCTGAGTACAACTGCATCATTAAAAAGAATAATTCATCAATTTTTTGTTTTTCATGAAGAGAAATATCTTTAGAATCACTAATAGTTCTTCTTAAATCAAAGAGATAATGGATGCTGTTTCGTGTTACAGAATTAATAGATTTATGATATTCTAAAAGGTCACTCTCTTGGATAAATGCTTCTTTGATAAGAAGAAACTTCTTTTCTAAGATTGGTCCATACTGTTCATGATTAAAAGAGTTTTCAAGATTTTTCAGTATATGATCAAATCTATTGAGTTCATTTGCAATTTTGTCATAATTAGTAAAGTACAAAGAACTATGCAAAAAAGTATCAAAATCTTTTTCTATGAACAATAAGACCTCTAATTTATTTTCATAATATGCAAAATCTTTTTCATGCTTACTTTTACTATAGAGATATCCAAGAGTTGCCATAAAAACAACTATGACTAAAGATAAGGTAAGTGTTATCGCATCAATTTTACGGGACATAGATCTCTTTTCCCTTAGGTATCTCACCTTCAAGTGAATGTAAAAAAGCTTCTATTTTATCAATCTCTTCTTTTGTGAAGTGGCGTCCTAATTGTAACTGTGCCATTATAGAGATGGCTTCTTTTAAGTCACTAGTTCTTCCATCATGAAAATAGGGAGCAGTCATTGTAATATTTCTCAATGTTGGTACCTTAAAAGAATACATATCGCGTTTTCTATGTGTTATGTTATAACGTCCAAAAGAGCTTGTACTAGAGCCCTGTACTACACCAAATTTGCTATAAAGATTCCCACCTATATTGACTCCATGATGGCAAGATATACACCCTTTAGCTTTAAAAAGCTCGTAGCCCTCTTTTTGTGTTTGAGTAATGGCATCTTTATCACCTTTAAGATACTTATCAAAAGGTGCATTGGGTGTTACGAGAGTTTTTTCATACTCTGCGATAGCATCTGTAATACTATTTTTTGTAATACCCTCTTCATATATTTTTGCAAAAAGATTTTTATACTCTGTTTTTTGTAATTTAGGGATAAGTTCCTTAAAGGTAAAACCCATCTCTACTGGGTTTTCAATTGGACCTTCAGATTGTTCTTGTAAATCTTTTGCTCTTCCATCCCAAAACTGTCGAAAATTATTTGAAGCATTTAAAATAGTAGGTGAGTTTATATTCCCCTCTTGTCCCTCTATACCAAAAGAGTATTTTAAATTATCGTCACCACCCTCTTCTAAGTTGTGACAATTTGCACAAGAGACTGTATTGTCACGAGAAAGTCGAGTATCAAAAAAAAGCTTTTCACCAAGCTTTACTTTTTCATGATTAAGTGAAGTGGGTAGCTCTATAGGGGTAATAGGTTCCATCGCAAAAAGGATAGCACCAAAAGTTATAAAAAGTAGCATGCTTTTCATAGGAAAAACTCCTTTGTACAAAAACTATACAGCAGCTAACTGTAATGAAATATTAAATATTCAAGTTATGGGAAAATCTTTCCCATAACTTTTACTCAAATAATGTGAAAAAATCTACTTAAGAAGCTTTTTCCAAGCTTTTTCAATTTTACTTGCAAGTTTTTTTGTAATCCCTTTAACCTCAGTTAAAAGTGAAGTATTTTGATGTATCACACCAACAACTTCTTCTACATCACCAAAATGTTCAATGATTTTTTCAACTTTTTTCTTCCCTATACCATCTATAGAAGTTAAAAAGTCTTTGAGCTCACCCTTAGTGATTTTATCTTCTTGAGCTGATTCAGCTGCTTCATCACGAGAAGGTTTTGTTGGCTTTGGAGCATCTTTTGGACTCTTACCAGATTTTGATTTTGCAGGGTTAAGTGCTAAATTATCTTGGTAGTTCCATTTTTCACTTGGCCACTCTTCACTCCAACGGCGTTTTACATCAAGAACTGGGTACTCTTTGTCGAGTTTATGAAGGTAAACTTTTTTTCCACCATACTCTTTTTTCTTTTTGCCAAAGTAAGCCCCATCATAAGATGGAGAGTATTTACCAAACTGAATATGACGCATAGTGCGAAGAAGTGAAGCATCAATTTTCCCAAGCTCTTCCCAGTTAAACATTGGCATATGTGGTTTTCTAAAACGACCTTCAGAGAGACTCCACATAATATACTGACCAATCCAGTCTCTAATATAAGGAAACGCAGCAAACGCCGTAGCACACTCTAAAATACGTACTTTTCCATCTTTACCATAAGCGACATCACAAGCCCAGTACTCAGCTTTTGCAGCCTTAGATACTTTTACAGCTAAATCAAGAACATTTTTAGGAACATCCATATAATCCATACTTCCACCCTGAGAAGTATTTGTAAGCCATTCACCCTCTGGAGCACGACGCCAAAAAGCACATACTGGTTTATGACCAATGAGCATTACACGAATGTCAGCTTCCATAGGTACAAAATCTTGAAAATACATAGGATGGTATTTTTTCTCTGCAAAAAGCTCTTTTGCTTCTTTAGCACTATCTACTTTATGTACAAAGTATCCACCATAGTTTGATGGCCCATAAGATTTTTTAATGATTTTAGGATACTCAGTTTTTTTCAAAAATTTATAGGCATTATCGTGATTGTAATAGATATATGTTTTAGGGATAGGAAGATCATATTTCCATGCAAAACGTGTTACATTTTCTTTAGATTTATTTGAAAACTGTGTATCTAAAGATGGGATAAAACGAACATGAGGAAGAGCACGAGCTATCTCACGAAATGTTTCGTAAGCTGTAGCAGGAACATTACCGATAAGAACATCTATCTTCTTACGTTTTACCTCTTTAATGAAACGATCTTTATCATTTTTCCAATGGTAAGTTACTGTTTCTATCTTGTTTGGCCACCCTTTAAAGTTTGAGTGGTCAAAAAAACGAAGTACATAGTCCATGTACAAGAAGCCGAGTTTTGGTAGTTGTTTGTTGCTAAGTCCCATAAATCTTCCTATCTATTATTAGTTACATTAAACGAATTGAATCGCACGCTTATTTTACTTTTTCTAAGTACTCACAATCTACAGTATTTACTTTTACAGTATCACCCTCTAAAACATGGTAAGGTACTTGAACTACCGCACCAGTTTCAAGAGTTGCAGGCTTTTTACTTCCACTTGAAGTATCACCTTTAAAGTTTGGTGGCGTTTCAGCAATCACAAGTTCCATAATTTCAGGTGCTTGAACAGAGATAGCTTTTCCTTTATAGAAAACGATATCTACATTGATACCATCTTTGAACCATTTTGAAGCATCATCACATTGCTCATAAGAAAGACCTAATTGATCATATGTTTCATTATCCATGAATTGGTACATATCACCATCATCATAAAGATACTGCATCACTTTATAGTCAATGATAGGTACTTCAAACTTATCACCTGCATGAACAGTTTTTTCAACCACTTTACCGTTTAAAAAACTTTTCATTTTCATACGAACAAATGCAGCACCTTTTCCTGGTTTTACATGTTGAAATTCTACTACTTTATATGGAACTTCCCCTACTACTAAACGAACATTTTTTTTGATATCACTCATACCAATAGTTGCCATTAAAACACCTCTAAAATAAATTTTTGTCATATTACAATAAAAGGGCTTAGATAGTAATAATATAGATCAAGATTATTACAATTGTAACAATTTTACTTATTTTAAAATAATTAGATATTTTAAAAAGAAAATAAAAGTTTATTTTAATAAAGTCCCTATTTTAGGGATATAGATAATAATATACTTTACAATATCTTATATAACACATTTATGTGATGCAACTATGATTAAATATGAAATAAAATATGTTTTTCTTATACTTTGATAGCAATTTTAAAGTTAGTTTAAATTAGAAAATGTAATACTCCTAGTGTGAAATTTACAAATAAAGGGGAATGAAACTATGAAGAAAAAGATTTTAGTTTCTGTTGCTGCTTCGATTGCTTTTATGACGATGACTGCTACTTCTGCTCTTGCTTATGACAAGACTCCACCATTTAAGTTGGATAAGCTGAAGAAGTTCATTAAATTAGATGCTAATGGCAAAAAAAGTGTTGGGTATGAGCCTAAAAATGATTACAATGTATTTGTAAACTACGAGCTTGGTATGCACTGTGTTGGTTTTGAGATGAGTTACTGTTGTGTAATTCCACCTTATAACTCTATTCAAGCGCAAGCTATTACTTCTGGTAAAGATGGAGCTCTTCCAAAACTACTTAGTCCAGATGATGATGTAAAACTTTACTACTACACTAAAGATAACTCTTATAGTGAAGGTAATAAAATGAAATACTGGTCAGTACCTAAAGATGCTGATGGTGATGGTCACTTTGACTCTCCAGGTGACAATGTTGCCAACTATGTATGGACACACCTTTTTATCTATAAAGATTTAGAGGGTACTATTCCTGCTGCTGCGACAGATAAAGATCGTCTTCGTATTGGACGTCAAATTCCTGTAAATATCGATAGTGGTCCTTCTGGTAAACCACTTTCAGGTGGTTACTTAGAATATGCTGGTAAGAACGGTGGTAACATCGTTATGACAGATACACTTGTTCCCCCTGTTAAAAATGTTAAACTTGTTTTAACTGCTTCACATCTTTGGGATGCTCTTGGTCTTCCTTTAACTGCATTTAACGATACTACTAGAAAAGGTACTATCCGTTCTGTAACTGAAAAAGATTTCCAACCATTCCAATACTCTACTGTAGAGATGCACGATAGAACTGGAAAAGGGATGAAACAAAAAAACGGTCATGCTGTTTCTTATTTTGGTACAAATCCTGTAGATATTCCTAACTGTTATGCTTGTCACTCAAGAAACGGTAAAGCTGCTCAAATGGCAAGAGATGAAGGTCTTGGTTTCTCTGATAAAGAGTATAACTACTGGAAATCTTACCCAGATGAGTCTGAGTATATGGCGAGACTTGCTGAGTCTTCGATTAACATTCTTTCACTTCACGATGCTCACCATGGGACAACTTTCTTAAAAGATTACCGTGAAAATGCTTCTGGTAACCGTCTTGGTTCAACTGGTTTAGTAAACTGTGCTGACTGTCATGGTGATAATGTTTCTGGAAACTTACAAGAACCACGTCCTACTGCTTCTGGTTATAAAGCTGTAAAAGCAAAACCTTTAAGTGAAGCGATTCACGGTTTCCACCTTGCGATGGTTCCAATGCCTGATGGTGCTGGTCGTTCACAAGCATGTCAATCTTGTCACCCTACTCACTTCCAAAATCCAAATATGAATGATGACTCTAATCCATTTAGAGTAACAGACAGATATGGTGAAGGTAGATTTAACAAAGGTGATATCCGTAAATCTGGTGGTGGTTGTTATGTAAGACGTGATGCTCACTCTAATCCTGATGCTAAGCCTCCTTTCTTCTTAAATGATTATGGTAAATGGCAATATAAAAATGTTTCTATTAAAGATGAGCATGGTAAAGATGCTGGCGAGTTAAGAGGTTTATACTGTACTAACTGTCACACTAAAGTAGCTCAAGGTATGCAAAACTATGATAATATCACTCATGATTCAACTCAAACTGGTAAAACACTGAGAAACAAATCTATCAAAGAGATTATCAAAGAGTTAGCTGGTGGAGATGAGAAGAAATTTGCTGCTATTGCTGACCCTAAAACAACTGGGAAGAATGAAGTTCTTTCTTTCTATGCAGATCACAAATCAGCTGTACTTGTTAAAAATGCAGGTAAAGATGGTAAACTAGATCTTAAACCATGGAATCACCCAACTGGTGGAGATGTTCCATATATGGCTGCTTCTGGTGGTAACGACTGGTGGTTAAGTGCTTCTGAGCCTCACTGTGCAGATTGTCATGTTGCTCCATTTGTTGAGAGTGAAACTGGTGGTAAATACTTCCCAATTGATTTACCAAACAAATACTCTTTATATAGATATTCTAAAGCGCATGGAAACATCGCATGTCAATCATGTCATGAGTCGACTCACGGTCTTTACTCTACAAGATATGATGGTAAAGAGCGTTCAGTTGATAGTACAACACATGAACAAGCACTTCAATATTCTCCAGATGGTGAATATGCTGGTCCTGTAACTTGTGCTGCATGTCACACTGTTAATGATAAAGGTGTTCCTTTACAACTTAAAGATACTGAGTATGAAAATGATTACTGGGCTTCAGTAACATTAGCTCACTTTATGAGAGAGGGTGATCAAAAACTTTCAATCAAAGAGTTAACTAAAAAGTATCCATATAACAAATCTACAAAAGTTGTTAAAGACGGCTGGAACTAGATTCTTTTTTACCCCTCCTTTGAGGGGTAATTATTTTGCTAAAAGTATATTTAGATATATTTTTACTAAAATAACAAAGGCGAATCTTTTTATGAATACATACTTCACATCCATTATACTCTCTGCAACACTCTTTACATCACTACAGGCTGAACTTGTCGTTACCTATTTTGACCGTGGTCAGGTAAAAGCTGAAACGAACTACATAGATGGTACAAATACAGAGATTAAAGCAGGTATAAAACAAGGAATCGAAAAAGTTTACTACCAAATGGGAAAACTTGCTTATCAAGTAAACTATATAGAGAACAAACGCGATGGTAAACTTACCTGGTATGACAAACAAGGTGTTAAACTTTCTGATGTGCATTATAAGATGGGTAAACTCGATGGTGTTGAGTACTCTTATTATCCTAATGGGGCTATAAAGCATGAGGTTACTTATATAAATGATCTCAAAGAGGGTTTACAAAAAGAGTACTTCCAAAATAAAACACTTGCTCTTGAAGTTCCTTATCTCCATGGTAAAAAAAATGGTCTTCAAAAAGAGTACACTCCAGAGGGTCAACTCTACTCTGAAGTCAACTATGTCAACAACTACAAAGAGGGCTACCAAAAATGGTACGATAAAAATGGACAAGTGATGAAAACTATCTTTTATAAGATGGATAGACCCATCAATATCATGAAAAAAGTACAAGATGACAAATCATTTGATGTAACTATCAAAGGAATCGACTTTTCACCTCAAAAACCACGTGACTAATGGTATAATTGCATAATTAAAAATAGGATTTTTTACAATTATGCAATTTACTCTTGAAGCTCAAAGTGGCAAAGCCCGTGCTGCAACTATAACAACAAAACACTCTACTATTAAAACACCTGTCTTTATGCCTGTTGGGACTATAGGAAGTGTAAAATCTCTTGATGTTGATGATGTTCTAAACAAACTAGGTGCAGAGATCATTCTCGCAAACACTTACCACACATACCTGCGTCCTGGTGATAAAACCATAGCAAAGTTAGGAAAACTTCACGGTTTTACTCAGTATCCCAAAAGTTTTTTAACAGATAGTGGTGGATTTCAAGCATTTAGTCTCTCAGATATCTCTAAACCAAAAAAAGATGGTATAGAGTTTAGAAGCCATATAGATGGTTCTAAACACTTCTTTACTCCAAAAAAAGTGATAGATATCCAAACAAATCTCGGCTCAGATATTATGATGATACTCGATGACTTAGTAGCACTCCCTGCAACACAAGAGCGCATTAAAGTAAGTATAGAACGCACAACTGCTTGGGCACAAGAATCTATAGACTACTTTCGCTCCCAACAAGAAAAAGGGATATGTAAAGATCAAAACATCTTTGCTATCATCCAAGGGGGAACAGACAAAGCTTTTCGTACAAAGAGTGCTACAGAACTTTGTGCAATGGATTATGATGGTTTTGCCATCGGTGGGCTTAGTGTTGGCGAGCTTAACAACGAGATGTATGATACAGTAGAGCATACTACTCAGTATATGCCAGAAGACAAACCTCGTTATTTAATGGGTGTTGGAACGCCAGAAGACCTTATAGAGAACATTGAACGCGGTATAGATATGTTTGACTGTGTTATGCCTACAAGAAATGCTAGAAATGGTACTCTTTTTACCTCTTTTGGTAAGATGAATATCAAAGGTGCTAAGTTTAAAGAGGACCCAGCACCAATAGACCCAGAGTGCCAATGTCTTACTTGTAAAACATATTCACGAGCTTATATGAACCACCTATTTCGCTCTCGTGAGATCACATACTTTAGACTAGCAACACTTCATAACTTGCATTATTATCTTAATCTTATGAGAGAGGTACGTGAGGCGATACTTGAAGATAGATTTGCCGAGTATAAAAAAGAATTTTATAGAAAAAGAACATAAAGGAGAAGAGATATGAACGACACAAGCGATATAACAACACTCACACTTCGTGTAGTTATCTTTGTGGTAATCGCAGGGATTTTTTACTTTGTACTTAAGGGTGATAAGACTAAAAGATAGTCTTACACTCCCCATAAAGTACTTCACCATTGTAAAGTGACTGAGGATTTTTCACCTCATAACTTTTTGCAGTATCTAAGAGTACAAAGTCTGCTCTTGTTCCCACTTCAATCTTTCCTAATTCTAATCCTATTGTTTTTGCAGGATTTTTCACAGTTAGTTTTACTAATTCACTCATGCTAATAAGATTGGATTTTACAAGTTTTGTATAGTAAAGAGGAAGTGCATCTTTAAGTGCTTCACACCCATAAGCTGCATCAAAAAATGCTACTTCTTTATTTACTGGGGAGTTTGGTTGATGCAGTGTTGTTAAAACATCTATCTCTGAGTGCTTTAGTGCTGCTTGCAGTAGTGACACATCCTCTTTTGAAGCTAGTGGTGGGTCAAGTTTTGCTGTTGTGTTAAACCCTTTGCATGATTCATCAGAGTGTAGAAGATGGTGTATACTTACTTCACATTTTACATCTACCCCCTCCTCTTTTGCCTTGCTAATAAGTTCAATAGAACGCGGCGATGCTATAGACTTGAAAAGTATACTAATCTGAAAGTGTTTTGCAATCTCAATCATACGAGAGACATGAAGCACTTCACTTAAAGCTGGGATACCTGCAAGACCAAGGTGTGAACTTACTTCACCCTCTAACATCACACCAGCATTCTTTAAAGAGTTATCTTCAGCCTTACAAAAAAGTGTCACCTTATACATCTGTACATACTCAGCTATCTTAATGGCGATGTCATTTTTTGCAATGGTACTCATATAGGGTGCAACAACACCTTTTTTCAGTAGTATGGCGATATTACTTAAACTCATATCTTCCTTTAGAGTGTTTAGCATCAAATCAATCTTAGCACCACTCAATGTTGCTGTACCATTTTGAGCAAACTCCAAAACTACTTCATCATCTATAGCTGGTGTTGAATCTGCATTTAATATAAGATGCCCTACCCCACCTTGAAGTGCTTTTTTAGAGATAGACTGAATATTTTTGGCATTTAAATTGGAATCTTGAAGTCTGATGTTTGTATCTACAAGTGAAGGGAGTAAATAACTCCCATTTGCATCGAGAACCTCTGTGTCTGTTAAATTTGTACCTATCTCAACAACAACACCATTTTCGATACGAAGATCAACTTTTCTCTCCCCACTTTCATCACAAACTACTGCATTTGATATAAGCATTTCAGACCACCTTTGATATAATGATGACATTATAAATCATGAAGGCTTAGAGTTGCGTTTACTTCTACTTGTTTTACTACTATTTACAACAGTTTTTGCAGAAACCTCTTATGAAAAGGGAAAAAAGCTTTATATTCAAAAAGCTTGTTACTCTTGTCATGGACATAAGGCAGAGGGGATGCATGTCTACCCTTACCTTGCAAATCGTTCTAAAGGGTATCTCACTTATAAGCTGAAACGTTTTCGCTCTAAAAAAGCAGATACACAACAACAAGAGATGATGATCACCTTTGCGGTCAGTTTAAGTGATGAAGATATAGATAATCTTACAACTTTTTTTGCCAACTATGTTGATGATGACCTGGCTGAAAAATATGATGATAGTTATGAAGTTTATGGAGATGGTGGATCATGAAAGTATTAGTATCGGCACTAGAGCACTCGGCAAATATACACTTAAAATCACTTAAGAAACATCTTAGTGATACTACAGAATTTATCGGTATCTTTGACAAAGATTTGGGTGATCCTATTGTAGATTTGAGAAGTTTAGCGATTATGGGTTTTGTGGATGCACTAAAAAAACTACGTTTCTTTTTTAAACTCAATGCACAGATGGTAGAGTTAGCTAAAGATGTTGATAAGGTTCTTCTCATCGACTCTTCAGGTTTTAATCTCCCTCTAGCAAAAAAGATTAAGAAAAAGTACCCTGACAAAGAGATAATCTACTACATTCTCCCTCAAGCTTGGGCTTGGAAGAAAAAACGTATACCTGTCTTGGCTCAAACTATAGACAAACTTGCTTCTATACTCCCTTTTGAGCCTAGTTATTACCCAGAGGATGCACCCATAGAGTATGTTGGGCACCCTCTTCTTGATATCATCACACAACATAAAACAGAGATAACTCCTGAGATACACACTATCGCGTTTATGCCAGGAAGCCGTAAGGGTGAGATACGAAAACTGATGCCAATTTTTCATGAACTCGTACAAAAGATAGAAAAAAAAGCAGTGATTATTATACCTCCACATTTCTCAGAAGATGAAGTGCAAGAGCTTTACGGTGATCTCTCACATTTTGAGATTGTGCAAGATGCACATAAAACATTACTAGAAGTTGATTTTGCTTTTATATGTAGTGGTACAGCAACTTTAGAAGCTTCCCTTATTGGAACGCCATTCATACTTACTTACATCGCCAATAAGTTTGATTATTTTATCGCTTCACGACTTGTGAAACTCAACTATCTTGGGCTTGGAAATATTATGTTTGAAAAGTTTGCTAATAGAGCACTCCACCCAGAGTTTATTCAAGACGATGTAAGTGTTGATGCCCTTTTAGAGGCTTATCAGAAGTACGACAGAGAGAAGTTTTTTCAAGACTCACAAGCCCTTAATGGCTACCTAAAACATGGTAGTTCAAAAAGGGTTGCCCAGATTATTGAAGGTGAGCTATAAGTTTTTGAGGTTCTATAAAACCTATGATTGTTTTAGACTCTTTCACTTTTAAATCTTTATCAAAAAAGATAAGAGCAGGAGGTCCAAAAACACCATACTTTTTACTCAGTTCTTTATTTTGAGCTGAGTTTTCAGTCACATCTGCACGAATCAAAATATAATCACTGAGTTTTGCTTTTACCTCTTCATTAGCAAAAGTCACCTCTTCTAACTCTTTACAGGCAGTACACCACTCAGCTGAAAAATCTAACATAATTTTTTTGCCTTTATTTGCCTCTAAAACCTTATTGAGTTCAGCAATAGATGTTACGACAGTAAAACTAAGTTCTTTGTTTTCAATAGAAGCATTTGTAGTTACTTGAGTGTTAGACTTTAAAAATCCAAGAGGTTGTGTCATACTGACATGCCCTGCTAAAACACCTACAAACAGAGCTAAGGAGTACAAGAAAACTATAAGAGCAACTGAACGTTTAAAAATATGTCCCTCTTTTTCAAATACACCAAGATAAAGTCCAAAACCAAGTCCAAGCATCGCATAAAGTGTAACAGTCACAGAACTATCTACAATTTTCTCTAACATCCATATAGCAACACCTAGCATCATCACACCAAATATAGCCGTTACCATATTCATCCATGCACCAGGTTTAGGCATAAACTTACCAGCACTAACACCTACAACAATGAGTGGAACACCCATCCCTATACTCATAGCAAAAAGTGCCATACCACCAAGAACTGCATCACCCGTTTGCCCAATATAAATAAGAGCACCTGCAAGTGGAGCAGCCACACAAGGCCCAACAATCAATGCTGATAGAAAGCCCATAATAGCCACACCTACAAAACCTGAGCGCTTATTTGATGAGCTTACTTTATTGACAAGTGAATCGGGAAGTTTGAGTTCATAAAAACCAAACATACTAAACGCCAAGGCAACAAAGATAAAACTAAATGAGTACACAACCCATGGCGTTTGAAGTGCTGCTTGAAGGTTTGCTCCAAAAAGACCTGCTAAAACTCCCGCTATGGTATAAGCAACAGCCATAGCTAAAACATAAACAAGAGAGAGTGCAAATGCTTTTTTCGTTGTTAGCCCCTCCCCTTGAGAAACAATAAGCCCAGAGATGATTGGGATCATAGGAAAAACACAAGGTGTCATCGCAAGTAAAAGTCCAAAACCAAAAAATGTCGCTAAAATAAAGAGGAGACTTCCAGATTTTATCGTATCTGCAATAGCATCAGATTCTGATTTTTCAACTATTTTTTCAACTGTTTTGACCTCTTGTTTAATCTCTTTTACTACTCCTACCTCATCTAAAGCATCACTATCTACACTTAGTGTAAACTCTTTTGTATATGGCTCATAACATAGCCCCTGCTCAGAGCATCCTTGATAAGAGACAACTACTTTAACCTCTTTTTTTCCACTGACTCCACTTTTCTTTTGAAGTGTCAGTGTATAAAGTGGAGATTTTAAGTAGACCTTATCTCCATGATGATCTACGCTCTGAGGCATCTGTGTATCTTTTATAGAGATATCCTCAGCATTAAGAAGCTTTACACTAAATGCATCTTTATAGAGATAGATATCGGGAGAGATCTTTACACCAGCTTCTATCTGATTCTTTTTATTGACACTTGCATAGGGTTGAAATGCCTCATCTGGCATTAAAAAATCTGCAGATTGAGCTAGATTTGCACTCAAAAGCAATGCCATAAAAAACTGTACTAATATTTTCATTGTGAACCTTAAATTTTGATACTCTAAGTATACAATTTTAATGTGTACTCTTTGTGTAGTATATTTTACATTTATTTTTTAAACATAACTAGTTTTAATAAAGTTTTGTTTACAATTCTTGCAGATTACAAATGAAGGCTCGACTATGATTGATTTAGATACAGAGATATGTGTATGTAACGGACTCACTGTAGAAGATATAGCAAAGTGTATAAAAGAGAATGACTTAAAAACCTTAGATGAGATACTTGCAAACGAAGTATGCCCTATGGGAGATAAATGTGAGTCATGTCAAGATGAAGGGTACAATAATGATGGTCTTAATATACCGATGGTTCTATCGATGGTAAAAAGAGAACTACTTTAAATTCTTTCTTATCTGAACAACAAAAGTAGAACCCTCAGAAGAGCTTTTTACATTGATTTTGCCATTGAACTGTTTTTGTATAATCATCTGGGACATATAGAGTCCTAGACCTGTTCCATTTTTACCCTTCGTACTAAAGTAAGGTTCAAAGATTTTCTTCTTAAATTTTTTCTTTATACCACCTGCATAATCTTGTATAGAGATGTTTAAAAGATCTCCTTCTATATCTACTTTTAGTATGATCTTTCTACTTTGCATATCTTTATTTTCATATGCATCTATCGCATTGTTGATGATATTTAAAAGAACTTGTATCAATTCATTGACATAAATAGTGATCTCAGTTTTTTCAAGAGGCATCACTTTAAGCTCTACATTATTTGACTTAAGTCTAGGTGTAATAAAATTAACTACCTTCGATATAAACTCCTCAAGATCAATTGTTGTTACCTCTTTATTTGGATGAAAGTATGTTTTAAAATCATCTATAGTTTCAGAGAGATACACAATGGTTTCGTTGATATCAGATAGAACCTTTGCAATTGTATTTTCATCAATCTTATTTCCCATCATCTGTTGAATCTGAAGATTTGATATCTGTAGTGTGATTGTGTTTAAAGGCTGTCTCCATTGGTGAGCTATCATACTTATCATCTCACCCATAACAGCTTGTTTTGACTGTGCTGTTAGTATCTCATCTTTTTTCAGAAGCTCTTGAATCTTCTCAGCTACCGTAGCTTCAAGCGATTCATTCATCTTACGTAGTGCTTGTGTTTTTTCATCTACTAAAGATTCTAACTCTTTGTTAAAATGTTTTAATTTCAATTGATAGTAAAACATAATAAGAAAAATAATCCCCATCACAACTAAAATCTTCCATAAAAGTGCATAATCTGTAATGCTTTGGTATCTAGTGATTTTCCAGCTATTTACAATCTCTCGTATCTGTGCTTTTGAGATATGATCAATAGCTTTTTGAACAATGCCAAAAAGGATCACCTCATCTTTTTGCACACCGATACTACCAGCAAAGTTATACTCTTTTGGAAAAAATCCATTCACCTTTAATTTCCCATAGCCATATCTATTGATAATATAATCAGCTTGCTCATCCAAGGTTACTATGGCATACACATCGCCAGCAATAAGACGTTTTATCATAATATTTTTGTTGTTTTGTACTTTAATTGTAAGGTTTGGATAATAGTGAAGCATATAGTCTTTATAGGCTTGAAGCTGTGTTACTATAGTTTTTCCTTCAAGCTCATGCATATCAGTTATAAATGATTTATCAAGAGTAGTGATAAAAGTAAAATTAGTTTCTATAAAAGTTTTCGTTGGTTGTAATGTTTTATATATATTATTTTTTGTACCATACAAGGAGAGTAGTTGACACTGTTTTGTATCTATCTTATGTTTTAAATCTTCTACAGAATTTGTTGGTATAGGATGAAATTTTAAAGAGGTAGAATGGGAGATAAGCTCATATATATCAGAAGCTATCCCTACAAATTTTCCATCTCTATATCCATCAATAGGGAACTGATCATATTGTAAACAGACATCAATACTTGGATGTGTTTTTATATACCGTTTCTCAGCAAGTGTGAATTTTAAGCGCTCCTCTTTAGGAGCTTGAAAGATGAAACCTTCTATATCTTTATCTTGTCCAACTTTATAATACTTTTTAAAAAGTGCAATCTGCTTAGATAAGAAGTTTTTATCGATCGATCCAATATTGTAAGTATACGGTAGTATAAGCTTTTCTACACCTATAGCTTCTTTCTTCAGTGCTTCTTTTGGTACTCTTTTTGTGTAGTTGTTATAGATGATATCTACTAATTCATCTTTATGGGAGAGTGCATATTCCCACCCTTTTATAGAAGCCTCTCTAAATGCTTTTACACGTTTTGGATGTTCTAATGCCTCTTTTTTAGATGTAAAAAGTTCTAATTGCAAAACATACAGGTTATCATCACTAGGGTCTAAGATATTGTAAGCTATCCCCTTCTCATCAAGTTTTGAAAGTTCATTTGAGACAAAGGCTGTCATAGCAGACACTTTTCCACTTGCAAATGCATCAACATTGTAAGTATGTGGAACTAATGTGACATCATCTAAGTTCACACCATACCCATCAAAGTATGGCTGAAAGTTAAGCTCAAAGTCTTCTCTTGTAGAAGCCATAATCTTTTTGCCAACTAGATCTTTAGGTGATTTGATATCTGGTGTTGTTACTAAAACAAGTGCAGCCCTCTTAAAGTAGGAAGAAACAAGAACAATCGGTTTTCCCTTAAGATATTCTAAAAGTGCAAGGGAGTTATAGATACCATATTCAGATTTTCCATCTATGACATCTTTTTCTATGTCTACTCCATGATCATACTCTTTAAGTGTCACATCTAAGCCTGCTTGTTCATAAAATCCTTTCTCTTTTGCAGCGATAAATCCAGCAAACTCAAACTGGTATTTCCAATGCAGCTGTAAAGAAACTTTTTCTAAGTGCTTAACATCACGATGTGATCCAAATAAGACAGAGCCAAGAAAGATAAGCAGTAAAAAAACTCTCAAATTAAACTTCTAAAAACATTAAAACATCTTCAAATCTACCCTCTACAATCTCTTCACAAGAGCAGGCAATCATTAAATTAATGGGGTAATGAAAATCTTCTATCACTTTGTCCTCTTCATCTACAAAAAAACCATTTTTTTCTTTTTTATGAGGAAACTCTTCTATGTAGTTGCGTTTACTTTTCATATAGCCATACACTTTTTTACCCTTAGCATGAGCATAACCACACTCCCAAACAGTACCACTGTCGGCTTCTTTTCCACGAAAAAGGTTCAGATTTGCTATCACAATATCTGCTTCATCTATCATCGCCACATTAGCTTTGTAGATATCTTGTGCTATCTTTTGCTTCTCTTGAGAAAAATCAACCACATTATCTAGTGGGTAAAGTCCTTCGTATCCGTACTTCTTACACAAAGAGACAAGTTTTTTTCCTATCTCAATAGAATCAAGTTCAAAAACATCAGGTCCTGCAATATAAATCTTTTTCACTCTTTATAACCTTATTAAATGATACTGTATCATACTATTTTTCTCATAAATAAAAGATAATGTGTTTATAATTTACTTAGCTCTAATGGGGTAAAATACCACTTATTAAAAAAGTTTTAAAATCAAAAGGTTTAATCAGAATGAACGAAAGCAAGAATTTTTTACGTACTATAGTTGAAGAAGATTTAAAATCGGGAAAATATAAAGAGATTGTAACACGCTTCCCTCCAGAGCCAAATGGCTTTCCCCACATAGGTCATGCGAAGTCTATCTTTATCAACTTTGGTATTGCAAAAGATTACAAAGGGCATTGTAACCTTAGAATGGACGATACCAACCCAACAAAAGAAGATACAAAATACGTTGAAGCCCTTAAAGATGCTGTTGAATGGCTTGGGTATGAGTGGGAAGGTAAAGTTCGTTTCACATCTGATTATTTCCCTCAAATTCATGAATATGCAATTAAGCTCATCAAAATGGGGAAAGCTTATGTTGACTCTCTAAGTGAAGATGAGATTCGTGAGTACCGTGGCACTGTAACTGAGGCTGGAAAACGTAGCAAGTATGCAGAGCGAAGTGTTGAGGAGAACTTAGACCTTTTTGAGCGTATGAAAAAAGGTGAGTTTGCTGAGGGTGAGCATATACTAAGAGCTAAGATAGATATGTCTGCAGCCAATATGAAGATGCGCGATCCACTTATGTACCGTATCCGTCATGCTGAGCACTTTAGAACGGGTGATGAGTGGAAAATCTACCCAATGTATGACTTTGCACACTGTCTCTCTGACTACATAGAGGGTGTAACACACTCTATCTGTACCCTAGAGTTTGAAAATAACCGTGAGATCTATAACTGGGTACTTGATACACTAGAATTAGAGCCACCTCGTCCATACCAACACGAGTTTGCACGTCTTGGGATCAACTATACAGTGATGAGTAAAAGAAAGCTTTTAGAGCTTGTTGATGGCGGCTATGTCAATGGTTGGGATGATCCACGTTTACCTACCATAGCTGGATACAGAAGAAAAGGTTATACTCCTGAGTCTATCGTCACTTTTTGTGATCAAGTGGGTGTTGCAAAGGCAAACTCTATGGTAGATGTATCTCAACTAGAGTTTTGTATACGTGATGATTTGAACAAAAAAGTGCCTCGCGTTTTATGTGTCCTTGACCCACTCAAAGTAACTATAGAAAATTATGAAGGGAGTGAGACTATAGATGCACCTTACTACCCTCACGATGTTCCAAAAGATGGCTCTCGAGCACTCCCTTTTTCTCGTGAGATCTACATAGAACGCGATGATTTTGAAGAGAACCCTCCTAAGGGTTACTTCCGCCTTACACCAGACCAAGCGGTAAGACTTAGACATGGTTACATCATCTCATGTAAAGAAGTTATCAAAGATGAAGATGGCAAGATTGTAGAGATAAAAGCTGAGTATTATAAAGACTCTAAAAGTGGAAGTGATACAAGTGGCATCAAAGTAAAAAGTGCCATCCAATGGGTAAGTGCAGATGAAGCTAAAGAGGTAGAGGTAAGACTTTATGACAGACTTTATGCCAATGAAGCACCAGAGGGTATAGAAGATCTAAATCCAAATTCACTCAAAATCATTAAAAATGCACTTATAGAACCCGCAGTTATAAGTGAAAAACCAGATGAACGCTTTCAGTTTGAACGCCAAGGTTACTTTTATGCTGACCCTGTTGATTATACAGATGAAAAACCAGTTTTCAACAAGATAGTTGGACTTAAAGACTCTTATGCTAAAAAGAAAAAAGAGAGAAAACCTGCACAAAAACAACAAGAGAAAAAAGTACAAATAGATGGGGAAGTTGCACCAATGAGTGAGGCAGAACAAGCTCTGTTTGAGCACTACACAAATGAGTTAAAACTCAACTCTGAAGTAGCAAATACTTTAGCTCGCGATGCAAAACTCTCAGCCTTTTACAAAGAGGCTTTAGCAGAGCTACACAGCCCGGTAAATCTAGCCAACATCATCAGCAATGAAGTAGCAAGAGAGCTTAAAGAAAAAGAGATAGATGAGCTAAAATTTAGTGCATCTCAAATAGCTGAACTTATAAAAATGGTAGATGATGCAACCATCTCAAATAAAATTGCAAAACAGGTCTTTGAAGAGATGGTAAAATCTGGAGAAAATCCAACCAAAATAGTAGAGGTCAAAGGGCTCTTACAAATAAGTGACCCAGCACAAATAGCACCAATAATCGATGAGATCATCGCTAAAAACCCTGACAATGTAGAGAAGTTCAAAGCAGGAAATAAAAAACTCCTAGGCTTCTTCGTCGGGCAAGTACTCAAAGCAACAGGTGGAAAAGCCAACCCTCAAGTTGTCAATAAACTTGTGGCTGAGAAGTTACAATAATTTTCTCTTTTCATACACCACGCTAATGTACTCTCATTCCCAATTTTCACATTGGGAATACATAAAGGAAAATATATAAAACCAAATTTTTATACACTACCAAAAGCCATGTATGATTTAGATGTTATTAAAATATTACTTGCTAATGGAAACAATTCAATTTTATACAAAAAACTAGATAAAAACATGTTAAATATGGAAAAGATAATTATCTCTCACTCCATCGTATATGTGATATCTGGTTCAGTTGAGATACAAACCTACGACTATGAAAAATTTACTGTTACAGATGGAGAGATGCTCTTTATGCCCCGAGATAGCTATCTCATCTCTGATTATATAAAAGATCAGAAAGATATGGAAGTATATCTCTTCTTTTTTGATTATACACTTGTCTCAGAATTTCTTCAAAATACTCGTTTAAAAAACACTTATACAGAGAATAAAATTGTAAAACTAAATACCTCTAAAAATATTTTGAAGTATTTAGATCTACTTCATGATATAGATTATAAAGATACAAAGAATGTACATCTACTTAAAATAAAAATATTTGAATTGTTGCATCTTATTTGTGAAGCTAATGAGAATTTTTCGGATATTTTAAAAAAGCAAGAATCTGTTAAAACTGATATTGAAACATATATGATTGAGCATTATAATAAAAACTTAAGTGTTAGTGATTGGGCAAGTCTTAGTGGATATAGCCTTTCAACATTTAATAGAAAATTTAAAAAGACATATAATTTATCTCCAAAAAGATGGCTTATGAAACACAGTATGCAATTAGCAAATGAAGCTTTAAAGAATGGGGCTAGTGTGAGTGCATGTGCATCTGAGTTTGGCTATAGCAATACATCGAACTTTATTAAAGCATTTAAAGAGATATATAAAATAACTCCAAAACAGTATAGTATGACTTAAAATCACTACTTTTGACATTTTACAAGTAGAAATTATCTCTCTTTTCTCCTATTATATAGAAAATTTACACAGGAGAAGAATAATGAAAAAATTCTTATTAATAATAATGACAGTTGGTAGTTTCATTACTTTAAATGCAAACGAATCTAGAGTGAGTGAGATTTTAGATAATTATATATCAGCTTGGAATGAGCATGACTTACAAAAGATTGATGGATTTTATGCAGATGATGTCATTTGGTACGATTCAGGTTATGATTATACCACGATAGGTAAAAAAAATGTGAGTAAAGCAATATGGTGGTACATTTAATGGAAAATGGGATGGAACAGTTATAAAAAATAAAAAGTTTGAGATTAAAGGGCTAAGCACAACTACCATAAATAAAAATGGTAAAATTGTATCCCATAAAGATTATTATGATTTACATGGCTTTAAAAAACAGCTTGGTCTTATACAGTAGTACAACAAAATATGGCCTAAAGAGAAGTTGAATTATTGTTCGATCGCAACATCTAATAAATCAGATTTTATTTCTTTAATAGCCTTTGTGGTATCACCTAAACAGCACCCTCCACTTGGGTTTAAAACTTCACAAGAGCATCCAGGATTTTCCATTTTTGCTTTAATATTTTCTAAAGCAACAGTTTTTCCTGTCTTCTCTAATTCAGCTTTAATTTTCTCTTTTGTCCATTCAAAACAGTAACATACAGTAGCAGGGGTAGCATTATCTTTTAATCCTACAACAACACTTATATCTTTTTGAGTTAAAATCGTTGCACCTCTGAAATAAATAGTCTTACAAGAGGGTGTCTTGCAGTAGTAAAAACCATCAAAACAAGATAAGTTGGATCTACTCTCTCTCGAGACTAGGGCTTCAACTGTTTTAGCTAAAACACCTTTTGCTTTTTTATGGCATTGAGGACATTCAACTTTACCTTTTGGTTGTGTTGTGCAACAATTATTTCCTTGATTATTTGTATCAGTAGAACAAGAGACACTTGTTTGTTTATTTATAGAAAAAATCATAGCATATCCTTATGAAGACACTCTAATCTAATTAAGATTAGATATATCTTTATTTTTTACTTTAATATAAATTTCATTTCTTTAAGCCTTTCATTAGCAACATTTCCCTACTCTATAAAAAATAAATTATTAGAGAATTATTATGCCAAACAGATTAGAAAAAGAAGACTCCCCTTACCTCCAACAACACAAGGACAATCCAGTAGATTGGTGGCCTTGGTGTGATGAGGCATTTGAAAAAGCACAGAAAGAGAATAAAGCCATTTTTATAAGCATCGGTTACTCCTCATGTCACTGGTGTCATGTGATGGAAGAGACTGTTTTTGAAAACCAAGAGTGTGCAGAGATTTTAAATGATGGTTTTGTTTGTATAAAAGTAGACCGTGAAGAGCGCCCTGACATCGACAAACATTACCAAGAGGTGCATATGCTTCTTAATCGTCGTGCAGGTGGTTGGCCGACATCTATTTTTTGTACACCTGAGAACAAACCATTTTTTGCAGGAACATACATACCACCTGAGTCAAATGCTGGTAGCATAGAGGGTATGGGCTTTAAAGAGCTTACTCGCCTTATAGCTGCAAAAGTAAAAGCTAGAGATGAACAGCTCTTAAAAAATGCAGATGAAGTGGAAAGTTTTTTAAACCATGTAGAACATCCAAAAGAAGCAACAGTTTTAAAAGAAGAGTTTTACAAAAACTTTATGATTCAAGCTAAAAATAACTACGACACTAAAAATGGTGGTTTCTCTGCTGCCCCAAAATTTCCTCATGCCTCAACACTTAACACTCTTATGGTAATAGATGCACTTTATGATGAAAAAGCAGCAAAAGCAATGGTGCTCAACACTCTAGAGCAGATGGCAAAAGGTGGTATGTATGATTTAGTTGATGGTGGATTTTGTCGCTACTCAGTTGATGATAAATGGCTAGTACCTCACTTTGAAAAGATGCTTTATGATAATGCTCTTCTTTGTGGCGTTTATACAAAAGCATACCTTGCCTACAAAGATGAAAAACACTTCAATGTAGCAAAAGAGATTGCAGACTTTTGGTACGATTTTATGAGTGAAGATGCATTGTTTTATTCTGCTAGTGATGCAGATAGTGAAGGTGAAGAGGGAACATACTTTGTTTACTCTTATGATGAAGTCTACACAGTTCTGGCTGAAAATGGCTATGAGAATGCAGAAAAAATGTGCCAAGAGATGGGTGTAACACATCATGGAAACTTTGAGGGGAAAAACATCATCCGTTTTGAGGGTAACATACCTGCTTGGTTTTGTGAAGTTAAACCACTTCTTGCAACTCTTCGTACAAAACGCGACTATCCATTTATAGACCAAAAAGTGCAAACCTCTTGGTCTGCAATGATGATAAACTCTCTCTTTAGCCTTGGTGCTATAGATGAAAAATACACAAAAAAAGCACAAGAAAGTTTAGACAAACTTTTAGAGACAATGTTTCTTGATGGCGTTTTATACCACACTACACTCATCCATAAAACGCCAAAGGTTGAAGCTTTCTTAGAAGATTATGCATTTTTGGCTCAAGCCCTGCTCAATGGCTACAAACATACCCAAGAGGAACTTTATCTTATTCATGCACAGCGTTTTGCGAACAAAGCTCTTGAAGAGTTTTACGACAAAGGGCAATGGAACTTTAGTGTTGGTGAGTTTACTACAAAAGCTGAAACTTCGGACAACACTTACATTAGTTCTGTAAGTATTATGATTGATGTTCTTATCTCTTTGTCAACACTCTTAGAAGATGATAAGTATGCACATTTTGCCTTTAAAACGATGGAGTATAACTCTTATGAGATGGGACGTAAACCTATCTACTTCCCTTATATGCTTACACAAGTGTTTCGCCATCTTAAGGGGGATCGTATCATTAAAGCATCCCAAGAGAATCTACAAAAAAACATATCGAAATTAGCAGAGATCTCTTACCCTTTCATTCACTATAAAACAAGTGATGAAAATGGTTTTATGGTGTGTGGAGAAAAGAGCTGTTTTGCACATACTAATGATGTAGAGGAACTAAACACTCTCGTTTCAAACTCTTTTTAGACTACTTGACCTATAATTATCTAAAGAAGGATAATTATGGGCAAAAAAAATACAAAAGAAACTATACAACATAAAAAAGGTGACAGAGTTGCCGTTTGGACAAAAAAAGAGACTCTTGAGTACGAAGATGAACTCAAAACTCTCCAAATAGAACTCCTAAAGATGCAAAACCATGTCAAAGAGAGTGGTAAGAAAGTCCTTATGATTTTTGAAGGCCGTGATGCAGCTGGAAAAGGTGGTACGATAAAACGTATTACTGAACATCTTAATCCTCGTGGTGCCCGTGTTGTAGCACTTGACAAACCTAGTGATGTAGAAAAAACGCAATGGTACTTCCAACGCTATGTTCAGCATCTTCCATCTGCTGGAGAGATGGTACTCTTTGATAGAAGTTACTACAACCGTGGTGGTGTTGAACCTGTTATGGGGTTTTGTACTCAAGAGGAGCATAAAGAGTTTCTTCACGAGGTTCCTGAGTTTGAAAAGATGCTTATCAATTCTGACATTATCATCTTCAAATTTTATTTCTCTGTAAGTAAAGAGGAACAAAAAAAACGTTTTGAAAAACGCCGCACTGATCCACTTAAGCAATATAAGCTCTCCCCTGTTGATGAAAAATCACAAGATTTATGGGATAAATATACCATTGCAAAATATTCCATGCTCTTAGCATCTCACACTGATCATGCTCCATGGACAATTATACGTTCAGATAACAAGAAAAAAGCTCGTATCAACTGTATTAAACATATACTTAACCATATTGATTATCCAAATAAAATCAAAGAGAAAAAACTTAAAGCTGACGACAAGATTCGTATTCCCGCCAATGATGAGATAAAGCTTATGGAAACAGAGATGTCTCTTACAAAAAAAAGACATTAACATACTTTTGATATAATCACCTTTTTAAATAAAAGGGTGATTTATGCTTAAAAACTTAGGTAAATTCATTTTCATGATTGAACTTGGATTGAAATATATTGGGATTTTCAAAAAAACTTACTTTGATCCATTTATTACACTTAAACCTGCTTACAAACAACTCTCACTTGACCGTCAAGAGTACTCCAATAAAGTCTTGGAATTTTTAAATATTGATGTAGTTTTACATGGAGAACTTCCTCAAGAAGACCATGTCCTTTATGCTATAAACCACCGCTCTCTCCTAGATATTATAGTAATGGAAAATATTTTTTCTCGCTATGGAAAAAATGGAGCCTGGATAGCAAAACAAGAACTTTTTGACAACAAAATATATGGTAAATTTTTTGAATATAGCGGATGTATTAGTGTTGACTTAGAAAGTAAACGCGGCTTACTTAGTTTTTTTAAAAGTATTAAAAAAACACTTGCAAAAGTTGACGATATGAACATCTATATCTTTCCTGAGGGGGAAAGATTTGATGGAGATGGACTCACAAGCTTTCAAAGTGGTGCAGCTAAGATTGCTAAAGCAAACAAGCTCAAAATTGTCCCTGTTTGTATAGATGGAAAAATGGAAAAAGTGTTTGAGAATGCTCCTTATAAAGAGAGCTATAGAGTAGATGTATATGTAGGTGACTACATAGAAAATGCGACACTTGAAGAGGATTATAAAGCTTTTCGTGAATCTGTAGGGGTAAAAAACTAATGAACAGTATGAAACTAGGTGTAAACATAGACCATGTAGCAGTTCTACGTGAAGCTCGTCGTGTTAATGATCCAGATATACTTCAAGCTCTTTATGTTGCTTGTGAAAGTGGAGCTGACCAGATAACAATTCATCTCAGAGAAGACAGACGCCATATACAAGACAGCGATATGCACAATATCTTAGCTCATTCAAAACTCCCTGTTAATTTAGAGTGTTCTATCAACAAAGAGATTTTAGATATCGTAGCTAAGGCAAAACCTCACCGTGCAACCTTGGTACCAGAAAAACGCCAAGAGGTAACAACCGAGGGTGGACTTGATGTGTTTAGCTATGCTGATGAAGTCTCTTTTGCTATAGAGCAACTACACGACAGTATCATCCCTGTCTCTTTATTTGTTGATCCAAGCTTAGAAGCGATGGAGCAATCTAAAGAGCTTGGTGCAGAGATGGTGGAGCTTCATACTGGACTCTTTGCGAACCTTTTTGCGATGCTACACTCTAATCTACCCTACTCTAACCATTCTGTTAAAGAGTTAGATTTTCCTCGTTATGAACTCTCAAGTAGATTAGAAAAATCTATACAAGATATAAAATCTTCTGCTATGCATGCTAAAAAAATTGGTCTTGAGGTGGCAGCAGGTCATGGGCTTAACTACCATAATGTTCATGAGATGATGAAAATTGAAGAGATTGTAGAACTAAATATTGGTCAGAGTATTATTGCTCGTAGCGTTTTTAGCGGTCTTAAAGATGCAGTCAAAGAGATGAAAAGGCTCACAACTCGATGAGTAAGCCTACTATTGCTATTAGTGTAGGTGATCTAAATGGTGTTGGCATTGAGATAGCACTCAAAGCACACAAAGAGATCTCCAAACTTTGTGCTCCTCTCTACTGTATAAATAAAACACTTCTTTCTCAATCTGTAAAGCTACTAAATACTACCATACTTCAAGATTTTCATCTTTATGAAGTAGCAGGAGATTTTGAGATAATTCCTGGAAAAACTGATGCACAAAGTGGTCGTTACTCTTACGATTCCTTTATGAGTGCGATTGCTCTATGTGAGCAAAATAAAGCACAAGCAGTAGTCACTATGCCAATACATAAAGAAGCATGGATGATGGCAGGGCTAGATTATAAAGGACATACAGACCTTCTTCGTAAACATTTTCACAAAGATGCCATTATGATGCTTGGATGCCCAGAGATGTTTGTAGCTCTTTTTAGCGAGCATGTTCCACTTAAAGATGTAGCTTCATTGGTAAAATACAAAGAGCTTAAACAATTTTTTCTTGACCTACATAACTCTATACAAAAAGCACAAATTGCTGTACTTGGTTTAAACCCTCATGCAGGAGACAATGGCGTTTTAGGGGATGAGGAGACAATTATTACTCAAGCTATTGAAGATGTAAATAAAGAACTAGGCTTTGAGCAGTTTGTAGGTCCTATTGTTCCAGATGTCGCGTTTACACCCCACTTTAGAGCAAACTACAACTACTTTGTAGCGATGTACCATGACCAAGGTTTAGCCCCACTCAAAGCACTCCACTTTGATGAAAGTGTCAATATCTCTTTAAATCTTCCTATTGTTAGAACATCTGTGGACCATGGTACGGCGTTTGATATCGCTTACAAAAACAAGGCAAAAACCCTCAGTTATATCAATGCAATTAAAAGTGCATTAGAATTTATTAAAAATACCTAAAGGATAATTATTTTCCTTTAAGCATCTCCCTGCTATAATTCTCTCAACAAAAAGATAATTATTATCTTTTACAAATGATTATAAAGGTATAACAGATGAAAACTCTAATAACACTTACATTAGCAAGTTCAATTATGATGGCTAGTTCTTTAGTTCAAGATGCTAAAGATGCAGGCATAAAACCAATTCCAGCTTCACAAACTGCACTTTTAAAACTTATAGACAACCCTAATAACCCTATAACAAAAGCAAAGGTTGAACTTGGAAAAAAACTTTATTTTGATCCACGTCTTTCAAAAAGTGGTTTAATCTCTTGTAACACTTGTCATAACCTTAGTGAAGGTGGAGATGATGGTATGACTGCGGCAATTGGACATAAATGGACTGCAAACCCTCACCACTTAAGCTCTCCAACTGTATACAATGCAGTATTTAATGAGAAACAATTTTGGGATGGTAGAAGCCCAGACTTAGAAGATCAAGCACAAGGTCCTATTCAAGCAACTCCAGAGATGGCTGCTACACCAAAACATGTAAGCGATACTGTAAATTCAATTCCTGCTTATGTAAAAGAGTTTAAAAAAGCTTATGGTAAAGATGTAAAAGTAACTTTTAAAAAGATTACAGATACTATTGGACTCTTTGAAAGAACACTTGTTACTCCATCTGCATTTGATGACTACATGAACGGTTGTCCAAGTGCTATGACACCTGCTCAAAAAGAGGGTTTAAAAACTTTTATTCAAGTTGGTTGTGCTTCATGTCATAACGGTGTTGGACTTGGTGGTGGTATGAATATGCTTGGTGTAGTTGCACCATACAAACATATGAATGTTGGCGACTTTAAAGGTGATGCAAATGGTATGGTTAAAGTACCAACACTTAGAAATGTAACACAAACTGCACCTTATTTTCACAATGGTATGATACCAACACTTTCAGGGGCAATCAAAGAGATGGCTCGTATTCAACTTGGAACAGAACTAAGTGATAAACAAACTGCTTCAATCGAAGAGTTTTTAAAAGCACTTGATGGTAAAAAACCATACATAAGAGTTCCAATGCTTCCAGCATCAACAGATGCTACACCAAAACCTGATTTAAACTAAACTAAAAGAGGAGTGGAGAAACACTCCTCTCTTAATAAGTTACAATCTCCTTATATAGTTTCATATTTTCAATCTTATCTACAAAAACTCTTCTTTGAGCTTCTCCATGGCGTATATTGAAATTTCCACTTGAGCCATGTATAATCATACTATTTCGTAAGCTATTATTGATACATTGGTTCTTTAAATTTTTACACTGATTCAAAGCACTCTGCAATAATAGATAGCTATCATAAGCTAAAAAAGCATAACTGCTTTCATCATAGCCCTCTTTATGAAGTAGCTTTTCTAAATCTCTAATTTTTTTATCTTTTTTTCCATTTGAGGCATAATGTTCTGTTACATAAACACCATCTAAGATACTTGCATCAACCTTATCTAGAGCCTTTGTCGAGCTTAATAAACCATCCCCTGAAATATATTTTAATCTTGGTGATACTTTCTTCATCATTTTTATAATATCTAGTGTTGTGATGACATTACTTGTAATATATAAGGCATCACTTGTAATATTTTTTTGATTTTTAAATTTATTTAGCTCTTTAGGTGTATTTATACTCAGGTAAAAATCTACTTTACCACCTATAGATTGGTAATATTTTTTAAACTCTTTAGCTAATGCATAAGAGTAATGGTTTGATCTATCGTATATAATAGCTGCATTAGATAATAATTTTTCATCTCGTAGATAGTGTGCTGCAACCAATGCTTGTGTTTTGTTGGTAAAACAAACTTGGGAGATAGTATCACTCAAATTCACAATCTGATTATCAGTTGCTAAGGTCACTATTATAGGAATATGATTTTCTTGAAATATCGAATGCATAGCCAGCATCATATCACTTCCCATAAGAGAGATGATAGCTTTTACTTTTTGTTTTTTAAGGGCATAAAACATTTTTCTAGCCTCAGAGAGATCACTTTTTGTATCAAGAATTATGAACTGAATCTCTGTACCATCTTTGAGATATGTTTGCATATCTCTTGCAGCATTGAGTCCAGCTAGACTTTGTTTTGAAAATCGTTTATTTTTTCCACTTAAAGGAACTAAAATACCAATCTGAACCGTTTTTCCATTTTTTACAATGGTATGAGTGTTGTCACATGATGTAAAGAACAACAAACCTACAAGAACTAAAAGAAAAACTCTCATAATATATACTCCAACTCAGTAGTGATAAAAAGTTTTTTATCAAAGAGTCTTTGTATATCTTCTCTAAGATCTTCTAAATCTTTTCTATTAAGAGACTCTCTTACACTCAACTTCAGATCTATCACTCGCGTTTCTCTTCCAAAAAACACCTCGGCATCTTTGACAATAATGTATTTATTGTTGACAATAAAACGATGCTCTTTTAACATTTTTGCCACCTTATAGCGTTCTATCATATGATCATATGAAAAGTACAAAGGAAAGCTTACAATAACAAGCAAGATAAAAACAAAAGCAAACCCTTTTTTACTTTTGACCACATTAGAAAATCCAAGTACCTGAAAAGTAAGAACAGCAGCTAAAACGATACCAACTAAGTTGGTAAAAAAGAGTAAAAAAGCACCAAAGAACATATTGAAATCACTATACCCTAAGCCTATACCAGCAACAGCCAAAGGTGGAACAAGTGCCACAGCAATCGCTACACCTGCCAGGTTTTGAGAGATCTCTTTAAATGACTTTGTATAAGCAGCAGCAATACCTGAGAGTATAGCTATGCCAAGGTCAAGTAGAGTTGGATTTACTCTAGCATTCATCTCTAGTGTTGTCTCTGAATAAGGGAGGAGATAAGCTAAAAAAGATGAGGCTAATAAAGCAAGAAAAACACCTACAAAGATCTTCCATACTGAATCTTTTATCATCCCCTGTTCTGCCCGTAAAAGTCCCATTGCCAATGATACAATAGGGGTCATCAAAGGTGCAACCAACATCGCCCCAATGATAACGGCAGTTGAATCTGCAAACAATCCAAAAGCTGCTAAAAATGTACTTAGCAACATAAGCACTATATATATTTTATTGAGTTTTGCATCTTGGCGTAAAACTAAAAACAGATCTTTAAAACGCTCTTCTGATGCAAATCGAAAAAATGGAATTCTCTTTTCAACATACTTCTCAGTCTCACTCTTATCAGGTAAATTTGCAATTTTAATTGTCTCTTTTTGTGAGCTTTGTTTTTGATTAAGTTCCCAAAATTTTTCACTTGCATTGATTGCCAGTGCTTCAGGTATGATTATAAATTCAGCAGGGAGAGGAGCCTTGTCTCCGTTATCAAAACGAACTTTTTTACTACTCGATGCCTTAATAAGAAAGCTCTCGCTCTGTAAGTAACCTATAGATTCAGGGAGTGTTTTTGTACTTTTTGATACAAATAATAAAGAACTAAAAAGTTGCACATAATCGAGTAAAGATGCTGGTGAGATGATAACAAGTGTAATCTTTCCATCACGCATAGATTGCTCTAAGTTAAAGACTTTAGAAAGAAATCCTTTTGTTGTATGGTTTAACACAACAATAGCACTTCCGGCAGTTGAGATATGTTGCCCATTTTTTGTAGTAATATCAAATTTTTGAAGTTTTAAGGTGAAGAATTTTTTTAAGGCATACATGAAATTTGTTAAGGGTGAATGATTCACCTTTCTCATCTTTTCACTAACGAGTGGGATATCACCTACAATTGCTTGGGAATATACAAGTTTATCATCAAGACGCACTAAATCTATCCGTTTGGCATCATCTCTTAGAGCAATCTCTAAGTTGGTTTCCATATTGGAGCTTAACAAAAGGTTTTTAATCTGTTCTTTTTGTGAGAGTAAGGGTAAGATACCAATGGAGAAGTCATATTTATAAGCTATAGCCAAAAATTCAGGGATACTTTCTTGTGAGAGACTTACAACGGCATGATTTAAATCGGCTGTAAATTTTTCTACATTTTCAATAAAATCTTTTATAAATACTGCTGTTATAGTTGTTGCAAATTTATTTTCAACAACAAAATCTACAAGCTCCTGAGACTCTTTATCATAAATAAAATAGGCTTTTTTATAATAGCTTGTAGATTCCATAAAAGATTATAATGTTTGAGGAGTAAGCCCAAGCTCTTCTAAAAAGTGGCGAAGCTTCACTATAGCATCTTTACTAAGCTCATTTCTATGTGAAAGAGTCATAGAGTGTTCTTTTCCTTTTAGGTGAATAATTGCACGATGCTGTTTAGACATATCAACTTTCGCTCCATAATGCTCTAAAGCATGTAGCAACTTCGTTGTATCAATATTTCCTGAGATCGGATGTTCAAATAACTTTTCTATTTTTGCTTTGTGTTTACCCATTTGTAAACTCCTTTATCTGTATATGATAATTATCGTCTTTTAAAGATTAAAAGTGTCTTATCTTCAGTATCATAAAGAGAAAAAGTTTGTTTATCTACAAGTTTGAGGCCACTAAGCTTTTGAAAGAACTGAATTTTATGAAAATGTTGTACGATTGTGTCTTGATATTTTACATAACACTCATCCTCTTTTTTTTCAAAAAGTGTAAAAGTGGTATGGAGTTCATTGTTTTCAAACACTGCATCTACATTTAAAAATTCATCACCTTTATCGTTACTCATTGTACCCTCAGCAACATCGCTAAAACCATAAAGAGTGTTAATATCTGCAATAAAAACGCCATCATCATTAAGTCTTTGTGCAATGGCATCTAAAAATTTTGTAAGGGCATCTTTATCCATAAAATTCAGCACATCAAAAATACTTACAACAGCATCATATTTACCAGTTTCTTCAGATACATCTATGCACTCAGCTTGAAGTCCTTTAGCTTGACATTCATCTATCATCACCTGACTTAGGTCAATCCCCTTGCATGTAATGCCATCACTTTGCATTCTTTGCATAAAGCCACCACGACCACAACCAACATCTAAAAGTGTTTTTACTTCATAGTCTGAGAGTTCTGAACGATACAGATCATAAAGAGCTTCTGTCGCTTCTTCTATCCCTAATAGGTGTTCTGCTTTAGCATAAAGGTCTAAGTTTGTCATATGCTAGTTATTCTCAGCTTTAATGATGGCGTTTATCTTCTCATAAATATCTAAAACTTCATCTTTTTTTGCAATATATGAATTTTTATTTGCAATAAGGTATGTAGAACTTGTCATAATATCTTCAACAACTTCAAGTCCATTTTGCTTCATAGTGGTACCTGTCTCAACAATATCAACTATCATATCTGCAAGACCAATTAATGGTGCAAGTTCGATTGAACCATACAGTTTAATAATCTCTACACTTACGGCTCTCTCTTCAAAGTAGCGTTTCGTGATGTTTACCATCTTTGAAGCAACTTTGAGTTCAGGTTTAGTAAGATCAAGTTTCTCACCCTTTCTCATCCCTATAGCCACCTTACAAACGCCACGACGAAGATCTAAAAGGCGAACAACATCAAGCCCCTGCTCCTCTAAAGTATCAAGACCCACTACACCTATATCTGCTGCTTGATGGTATACATAAGTTGCAACATCTTGGTTACGAACAAGTAAAAAACGAAAATTTGGTGTTTCTAAAATAAGTTTTCTATCATCAAATTGAAAGCTATCTCCAAAAATAGTCTCAAAAATCTCTAGTGTCTCTTTTGCTATACGACCCTTTGGAAGTGCAACTGTTAGCATAAATCTGCCTCTTTTATAATTTTTTTCATCCCTCGAAACAACAGCTCATTATCAAGCTGTGCCTCCGGAAATATCTTTTGTAACTCTTTTGCATCACCACCTGTTAAAACAACTGGCAACTTATGTGAAAGAACTTCACTTTGAAGAGTTTTTAAAAAGCCATAACTTATGGCATCTTGCGAATTTTTTGGCATTTTATCTAAATTTAGCTCAAAGTTAAATGAGTAAGCTAATGCAGAAGAGATATTTGCATAAGTTTTTTGCATCGCCATCACCCCAGGGTAGATAAAACCACCCTCAAAAACACCATCACGAACCACATCTACAGTGATAGCACTCCCCGCATCTACAATAATTCCATGCTTTACTGCTTCTACAGCAAAGATTCTATCTTTACCCATTGTTTCATAATACTTTTGCATTGATATATAAGAGGAGAGGTCTATCCAGTTTTTTAAATTTTGGATCTGCTTTTGAACTTTACTATTTACACAGATGTAAAAAACCTTCTCCTCAATACTCTTTGGATCAAAAGTTCTAACACTCTCTTTATACTCTTTAATGTCATCTAGAAAGTGATAGGAGGTATTGCCAATATCGCACAGAAGCATTACTGTATCTTCCATCCAGCTTCGATAAACGCGGCCTTTGCCTTAGAACACAAAGGTGCATCTATAAAGATAATTTTATACTTAAAATTATGCTCACAAAAAACTGTAAGTTTTCCGTAGATCTCCTGCATCTTATGAACATCCTTCATCAGTATACGGCTCTTTTGACTGAGTGCAAAGATAGCCCAAAAATATCCATTTATATCTGTTGCCTTATAGATCTTAATTTTATTTCGTATTCCCAACTCTTTTGGTGGAATCTCTTGCATCTTTTTAAAAATTTTTCCCTTTTGTCTAAGGGAATCTACTACCATTTGCATATCTATTTATTAGCCTTATCACTTTTTTTCGTTTCTTTAATCTTTATTATTATATCATCCCATCTATAATTTAAAAGTTAAGGACTCTCTTGGGCTATCTTATACATTTTCATCTTTTTGCTGCTATCGCCTGGATAGGTGGCTCTATCTTTATGTTTGTTCTAGGTATTACTCTTAAAGACAAACAAAAACAACGTGAGGTTTATCCCCATATTGGTCCTATATTTGGTTATTTTGAGCTTGTAAGTTTAGCTATTTTAGTGATTAGTGGATTTTTAATGATTCAAGACAATGGTCTTTATGATTTAATACTGACAGATGACACAAGTGATGTAGCAGAGATGTTACGTGCAAAATTATGGATAGTACTCTCAATGGTAATTGCGACTATTGTTCATTTTATCATCGCATTTAAAACAAATAATACAGAACGAACCAACCTCCAAAACTTTATCTCAAGAGGTTCGTCACTTTTCATCTTTTTTGCTAATCTTTTTGTACTGCATTATGCCATTATGATACGAAGTATCATCAACTAAAGATTACTCAATAATCTCTAGTTGCTCTTTTGTTAGGATATTTCTCGTTTTATAGATACACTCTAAATGTACCATGGTTGCTTTAGCACGAAGGTCTGCGAGATGTTGTACTTTTGAGTGAAGTTTTTCAGGTTTTACACCCTCATTACTTGCTTTTACAATCTCTGCCTCAAGAGGTATAATCTCTTTATTTAATGACTTTGCTTGTTTTATTGTCTCTTTACGAACCACTAGAAGCTTTTGTTTTTGGGCAGGTGTCAATGCGACATCTTCATCATCCCATAAAATCTTTACCATCATTGTTAAGTGTGGCAGTTTTCCTTGGATAAGAAAAGGTTTAGATAGCTGTTTTTTTGCACCCTGACTTGCATTTAATGTTGTCACACCAGCTGTTGCTAAAAAAGCTGTAGCTGCTAATAAACTAAGAAGTTGTTTTTTCATAATGATCCTTTTTAATATTTAAATTTAGTTTAATACTTTTGATTTTGCTAAGGCTGCTTCTATCTCTGCTGTACTCACATCACCACTTAGCTCTAAAGAGACATCACCATCCTCACCACTTACTTGCATATTTTGAATTTTTGCCTTTGTATCATCACTCATACATTCACATTTTCCAGTGGCACAATTCTCCACCATTGTCACAATGTTTTGTTTCTTTACTTCCCCTGTAAAGGAGATCTTAACACCAGAGTCTACTTTATTTACAAATTTATTCATTTTTCTTCCTTTTATAGCACTAAGTGTAACAAAACAAAGTTAATACATCAATATATCTTGATACATCTATTTATAACTACGTTTAAAGAGTTGCCCTCTTACCAATCGCCCATAAAGTAGTTCAAATATCACAGAAATTGCAATAAATGAGAGAAAAATATATATTGCCTTAGGGTTTGAACTGTATGTATGCATCATCAGTGTTCCTAGTGCCAATAATGTAAAAAAAGCAGAGATTGCAGTAAGTATTTTACTCGCCCCTATAGCATCACTCAATTTATAGGCACTTAGGTTGACTATGAAAAATATAAGTAAAAAAGAGGCACTACCTATAATAGCTATCTGATCAAGATTAATACTATTTGCAATCAGTAAACTTAAACCTAAGGTAAAAACAACACCCATAAATGGTATGTCGCGTTTTTCTCTTTTTAAAACTTTAGGAAGCTCCCCTTCACTTGCAATAATAAACCCTAGCCTTGCATTTCCATAAATAGTTGCATTGATAGCTGAAAAAGTAGCAAGAAGTGCAGCCACAGCTACAATAGTAAAACCAACTTGACCTAGTGCTGGTTTTGCTGCAATTGCTAAAGCATAATCTTTTGCTTTTAAAAGAGTATCTTCAGGTACTGTCCCTACACTAATAAGTGCAATAAGCACATATAAAATAATAACAAAAATCACAGAACTATAAAATGCACGAGGAAGATTTTTTTTTGGTTCTTTAATCTCTTCAGCTGAGTTTGCAATTAATTCAAACCCCTCATAAGCCACAAAGATAATCATCCCTGCAACAACGATAGATAGCGAACTTCCCCAATGCTCAGATGAAAACCTCTCTGTATCGACATAAGAAGCCCCCGAAACTATAATAACAACCAAAAGAACAATCTTAATAAAAACAATAAAAGTCTCAGATTTACTTACAAAAGAAGCACTTATAAGGTTAATAATTGCTGGCAATACAATAGCAAAAGAGATGAGTGTATGATTTAATAACGAAGAGTTATGTGCAAAAAATGTTGCACCATAAGAACTAAATGCCACAGCATATAAAGAGATAGTCACTAAGTAACTTAGCCACAGCATAAGGTTTACTGAACCAGAAAGTAAGTTATGCCCAAAAGCGGCATCAACAAAGGCGACTGTTCCACCCTCGCTTTGATACGACACAGAAAGTTTTGCATAAGAGTAAGAGGTAAGAAGTGCCACAAAACCAGCTACTAAAAAAGCTACAGCTGTTGCACCATGAGCAAGAGAAACTGCCTCGCCTAAAACAGCAAAGATCCCTCCACCTACCATACCACCAACACCTATGGAGATTGCTCCAAAAAGTCCTATTTTTCTTTCTCTAGGCATAACTAAAGCTCATTCATAAAGTTTGGATATATTTTTTTGATGATAAAGTAAATTTTACACCCTATACAAAAATTAAAAAATACATCGAGTAAAGAACAGCTTAAAAAGATAGCTGCAACCCCTAAAGAGAATCCCCAGGTATCTAGATAGTGAGAGATGATAAGAAGAACAACAAAAAACAGGCCAAAAAAACCTGCAAGTTGCTTTGCTCCACCATCTGTCATCTTATCTTTTAGTTTAAAAAAACTTTTTAGTAGTTCTGCACTCATATTGATAGGTGAAACACCCTTGTTTAAAAATAGTTTCATGATAAAATCTAATGCTAAAAAAAAGAGTATATAAACATTGAGTGTAAACAGGTATGTAATCACTAAAGATGCTACAACAAGTGCAGAAAACCTTGAAACATTGGAATCTACTAGTTTAAAATTAAGTGGACAAGCATTGGACATTTAGAACCTTTATAATAATTAATCAAATTTTAGTGATATTTTCTTAAATTTTCATCTATTATTTTGTCTATATTTTTAAATTTCTTATCTTTAAAAAAACATCGTCTTAAAGTATATAAAAGACAATCATCATAATCTTCTAGTTTTGTCAAAATAATTTCTCTTCAAATTAAGCTTTGAATCTTTATTATAACAAATCCATACTTATGAAATATAAATCAATTTTCAGACTTAATTTACCCTACTTTCCTTTGTTCCAAAATTCAAGGTAAGTTCTCTAGAATAAGCCTATTTTGAACCTCTAAAGAACTAAAATAAATTATAAAATATAAATTTCAAAGATATATATTTTTTTATACAATTATTGTACCTTAATATTTAAAAATTGATAAATTTGATTTTTTTGTGATATAGGAAAATAAGATATATGTTATAATTTATAGTTAAAATTCTAAGAAGGAAAATGGATGAAAAAACTGTTAACAATTTTTCTCTTTGTTGGTATACTAACTGCCGCAGAGACATCTAGTGACTCATTAACACTTAATGAAGCATTAGATATTTTAAAAGAACAAAACTTGGAGATTAAAGCTGCAAAGCTTGAAATAAAATCTGCAAGAGAGGATGAACAAACTGTTTCTGGGATGAATTGGGGTAAATTAGACTTCATTCAAGATGCAGTAAGAAGTAACGATGCGGGGAATGTTTTTGGCTTTAAGCTCACTTCACGTGAAGCAACTTTTGGAGATTTTGGTTTTTCTGACTTTCTTTCTCCACCTCCGGGGACAACAAACATTTTAAATGTTCAACCCAATGACTTAAACTACCCTGGTTACAGAAACTTTTTTCAAAGTAAGTTGCATTATGAAGTACCACTTTTTACAGGTTTTGCACTCTCTAGTTATGCAAGCATAAAAGCATCTATGACAAAGATGAAAACACTTGATAAAGAGCAAATTCAAAGTGAAAAGATCTACCAACTCAGAAAATCATACTACGATATGGCACTTCTTGAGAGCTCTATAAAACACTTAGAGAAGATTCTCTCAAACATCAATACTCTTGAAGATATGACTCAAAGTATGATCGAAGTAGGCTATGCTAAAAAAGTAGACCTTCTTGAGATAAAAGCCAAAAAAGGAAATGTTGAGAGACTTCTTTTACAGATGCACTCTAACGAAAAACTATTGTATCATTACCTTAGCTTCTTACTCAACCAGAAAGTTGAGCATATAGTAACTCCAAAATCAGAAATTGCTATGCCAACATATAGTGATGATGAAATCCTAAAACAAAATCTTGATATTCAAAAAGCCACTACTGGTTTAGAGATACGAAAAGATATGATAGATGCTTCTGAAGCTGCTTATTACCCTACTGTTGGTGCTTTTGCTGAAGCTTCAACAGCTGATGACAGTTTCTTAAAAGATGCAAATGATCATAAGGCTTACACAATAGGTGCTAGACTGACTTGGAATATTTTCAATGGTGGTGTAGATGGAGCAAAAATAGAAAAATCTAAACTTGACCATCTTAAAATGCAAACACAAGTTAACCTTGCTCGTGAAGGCATTGCTTTAAAAACTGCTAAAATACGTACAGAGATTCAAAGTGCTGATGATGAGATAGCATCTTTAAATAAAGAGCTAGAACTTGCTGATGCAATCTATGAAAACTATGAGGGTAGATATAGAGAGAAACTCTCCTCTATGAGTGATGTTATCATCAAACAATCTGCTCAAATTCAAAAAATACTACAACTACAAATAGCAAAAAACAAACGCATCGAGCGTATTTTTGCTCTTGAACAACTAGCAAATGGAGAAAAATAATGATAAAAAAGATTTTAATAGTACTTGCCCTTGGGGTTTCACTTTTAGCAGAGACACTTACACTTTCAGGAAGTGTTATTTCAGATAATCAGAAAATGATTACAAGCCGTTTTATGGGTTTTGTGACACAGGTAAAAGTGAGTGAAGGGGAAAAAGTAAAACGTGGTCAAATTCTTTATAGTATTGACTCTCGTGAGATAGACTCGGGTAAACGCCAAGCTGAACTTAGTTTACAAATGTATGAGAACCAATACAACAATGTTAAAATCAACCTAGAACGCCATCGCCGCCTTTTAGCAAAAGATATGGTTTCACGTTATGAAGTGGAAAACCTTGAACTTGCAGCTAAAAACTTGGAAGATATGATCAACATTGCAAAAGCAAGACTTCAAGAGGTTGAGAATCAATACAAATACTTAAATATAAAAGCTCCAAATGATGGTGTTATTGTAGCTAAAAATATTAAAGTGGGAGAGATGGCAATGCCTGGTATGCCAGCGATTATTCTTTCTGATTTAAGTGATTTAAAAATTTCTGCAGAGATTGCTGAGAGTAATATGTCACAAATCAGTCATGGCAAGAAAGTAACTGTCGAGATTCCATCACTTCACATAAAAGTAATTGGAAAAATTTCAGCAATTATCCCTAACTCTAACCCTATGACACATACCTTTAAAATCAAAGTATCATTTAAAACAAACAACAAGTCTGTTTACCCTGGTATGTATGCAACTGTTAGTATAAACTAAGGAAAAAAAATGAAGCATAAACCTTATGAGCCAACAGATTCAGCTGGTAAATTAGCAAAAGCATTTATACGAAACCCCTTAACAGCAGTTTTGGGGATTTTTATACTCTCTATAGGGTACCTTTCACTCGTGCTAATGCCCCGTGAAGAAAACCCACAAATGGTTGTAAGTGGTTCTACCGTTATAGTAGCCCTCCCGGGTGCTAGTGCTAAAGAGGTAGAAAAAATCATAGTAAAACCACTTGAGCGTAAACTTAAAGAGATAAAAGGTGTTGAACACATCTATGGTATGGCTATGGATAATGTTGGAATTGTTAATATTGCCTTTTATATTGGTGAAGAGAAAGAGGATTCAAACCTTAAAGTATATGACAAGATTATGCAAAACTCTGACATGTTCCCAAAAGGAGCGATGCAACCAATGATAAAACCTCTCGATATTGATGTCGATATTCCTATTGTTTCTATTGCATTTTATTCCAATAATGACAAAATGAGTAAAACTGAACTTTATGACAAAGTAAAAGAGATTCAACACCATATCAATGGTCTTAACAATGTTGCAGTAACAGAGATTAAAGGTGGACATAAACACCAGTTTAATATAGAAGTAGATATAAATAAACTCTCAGGATACAACCTCTCAATGGGTCAAATTATGAAGTCTGTTGAATCACTTGCCTATAATGTTCCGGCAATTAAAAACCGCACAAAGGACAACAGAATTGTGATGCTTGGGGTACAAAATGCCATCGAAGACGCATCTGATGTAGGCAATATCATTGTGGCTCAATATATGGGTTCTCCTATTTACCTTAAACAAGTAGCAAAAGTTGAAAACTCTTACGATATTCAAAACTTTAAATCGGCAAGTATTCGAGAAAGAAAAAACAAATCAGAATTTACACCGGAAAAAGAGCAAGTAACACTTACTGTTTCTAAACTTCAAGGAACAAATGCCGTAATTATTGCTGATGAAGTAAAAAAGGAACTAGAACAATATAAATCTTACCTTCAAAAAAATGGTATCAATTTTGTAATTACAAGAAATGATGGAGAACGCGCTGATGAAGCAGTAAATGAACTTGTAAAACATCTTCTTTTATCTATCATTATTATTGCCATTTTACTTATTTTTGTGCTTGGATGGAGAGAGTCTCTTATCGTTACATTTACTGTACCTGCTATCTTGGCAATTACACTTTTTGTAGCTTACCTTACAGGGCAAACTATTAACCGTATTACCCTCTTTGCATTTTTACTCTCCCTTGGACTTTTAGTAGATGCTGCGATTATTGTTATTGAAAATATTCATAGACATTACCACTCTATAGAATCTGCACATGAGAGTAATGATGAGATTATGATTAAGGCAACTGATGAGATTGGAGCACCAACAAATATCGCTACACTAGCCATTATTATGACTATGGTACCTATGGCGTTTGTTGGTGGAATGATGGGGCAATTTATGAAACCTATTCCAGCAAATGTTCCTGTAGCACTTATCGCTTCACTCTTCATCGCTTATATATTTACACCTTACTTAGCAGTAAGAATTTTAAAACGCCCTGATCATTCAAAAGGAGAGCATTAATGTTTGATAAATTTGAAAAACTCGTTCTCAATGGTATACAGAGTTCAGCTCAAAGAAAAATTATTTTAATTGGTACGCTTATAGCATTCATACTCTCTATACTTATGATAGCACCCACAAAAATAGTACTTGCTAAAATGCTTCCAGGCAAAAACAACGATACATTCAATGTTTATGTCAAACTTGCTAATGGTAGTTCTATAGAACAAACAAAAGAGGTAACAGACTGTGTAAGTTCTTTCATTGTAAAAGAGAAAGAAGTTAGAGATACTGAAGTATTTTTAGGTATGGGATCACCTCTTGATTTTGCAGGTCTTATCAAAGGCAGCCAATTTAAAAATGCTGAAAATGTTGCAGAAATTGTTGTAAACATTACAAAAAAACACCATAGAGAAGAACCTTCTTACTTGATGATTCAACGTATTCGTCCTACGATTCAAGGGGCTTGTGAAAAACTCTACCCTAACACGAACATATCTTTTGTTGAACCACCTGCGGGTCCACCAACTATGGCTGCTATTGTAATGGAAGTATATGGAAGTGACCCAGTTGCCATTCGACATATCGCTTCACGTGTTGAAGATGTTTTTAAACATACGAAAGGGCTTGTAGATATAGACATTATGGAAGATGATATCTATGATACCTTTGAAGTGATTGTAAACTCTACAAAAATTGCAAAATCTGGTGTTGATGTAAAACAACTCAACAACATCTTATACCTCGCTTTTGAGGGGATGCAAATTGCTGTAAAAAATTCAGATAAATATAACGATCAGATACCTATTTATCTTTCTCTTTCACAAAAATCTAAAAGATTTACAAACAAAGATTTAAACTCTGTAAAATCAAAACTTACATCATTGAAGCTTATGAATAAAATGGGAATGATGATTCCAGTAACTGAACTAGTTCAAATTATTCCTAAAAAATCAAATCCTATGATTATGACAAAAGATCTTCATCAGATGACAAATGTTTTAGCTGAAACAGATATGGTTTCTCAGGTATACCCTCTTATCGAAGCAAAACATAAAATCTTGGAAACATTTAATGATGAGTATGATGTAGAGGAAGTTGGCCTATTTAACCTTAAACTTACAGATAAAAAAACTGGAGCAATCTATAAGCTCATCTGGGATGGAGAGATGAAAGTAACAATAGATACTTTTATAGATCTAGGAGCGGCGTTTATCGCAGCACTTATTCTTATCTTTTTACTTATGGTAATTTACTATAAAAGTTATACACTCAGTGGTATTATATTACTTGGATCATTCCTCTCAATCATTGGTGTTATTGTTGGTCACTGGGTAATGGATATCTTTACAACAGATACTTTCTTTTTGACAGCGACTTCTCTTATTGGGTTTATTGCTCTTATTGGAATTAGTTCACGTAACTCACTTTTACTTATAGATTTTACAAAATCTTTAATGGATGAAAAAGGGATGCATAAGGCGGAAGCTATTGCATACTCATCAGCAACACGTGCTAAGCCTATCTTTTTAACTGCTATTGCAATTATGTTGGCATCAACACTTCTTGCTGGTGATGCTGTCTTTGGTGGACTTGGTGTTTCACTTATATTTGGTACAGTTGCAGCAGTTGTGGCATCACTTATTGTTGTTCCTGTATTACTTTATATGTCAGACCTTGAGACACATTTTCATTTTCATGAGAAAAAAGCTGTTTCAGTAAACGACCCTCTTTAACTTCATAAGGATTTCCTTTTTGGAAATCCTTTTCTTACACTATTTCTTGTTTTATTATATGAGTTTTTATATTTAAGAAGATTTTTTGAAATCATTGGTATAATTATTTCAACACAATTTTAACACTAGGAACTCAATTATGAAAACATTATCATTATTATCGTTAGTAACTGCCTCTGTAGTACTTTTTACTGGATGTGGGCAGACTTCACCACAAGTTGCAAAACAGCAACATATTATGAGTGAAAAAGAAAAAAACATCAAAGCAATGCAAAATCTACCACAATGGGTTATAAATCCTCAATCAAAAGATGGTATCACGGCTGTAGGTATGACTGGTTATAGTCGTTATGGTATGAAAGTGATGCGCCCACAGGCTGAAATGGATGCTCGTGCAAAACTAGCTGGACAAATTGAAACTATAATTTCACGTTCACAAAAACAAGCAATGCGTTCAGTACAAATTGCAGATACAGACGATATGGAAAGTATCTTTTCTCAATCAACAAAAGAAGTTATTAAAAAGATTCCTCTCTCCGGTGCTGTTGTAGTAAATCAAGCAACCCTAGACAACGGTGACCTTTATGTACAAATGACAATCAAAAAAAGAGCCGTTGTTGAAGAATTAGATAAACAACAAGAGATCTATAAAAAGAATCTTGAAAACTCTAAACTAACTCGTGAAAGTATCGATGATGGGATGAAAGTTCTTGATAAAATGATGGAAGATTTAGATAAAGATATCCAATAAAATGAAAATTTTACCACTCCTAGTTCTTGGAGGTGCAACACTTTTTGCATCTTCAAGTAATCAAGATATCATTCGAGATATGCAAGCTTATAAAAGAAGTCAAACTCAAAATATAGCACATATTAAAAAAGAAAACTTAGAAACAATCAAGCAAAATAAGTTTTACTATACAAAAATCACCGATGCATCTTCAAGATACTATAAAAACTACCTCTCTAAAAAATGGGGAAAAAACAATGTTAAACTCTCAAATAAAAGCACCTTTACCCAATACAGTAAAGATATGAATGCGAGGGAAAGCATAGACTATAAAAATGGGATGATAACCATTGAGATGATAAGCGATAAAAAGCATAGTATTAACCTTAGAAAGTTCAATGAAAAGCTCTCAAAACTTTCAAAAGAAACACTTTCTGATTCTCTTGCTAAAGATCCTGTAGCACAACTTGAAAAGCAATACCTAGTGAAAAAAAAGATTGTCAAACCTTATGTTATACAAAATAAGAGTCATTATCTTAATGGCTTATTTGAGAACAAAGCTGTAAAAGAAACAGATGTTCAAGAAAAAGAGATTGTTTTAGCTAATGGCGAAAAGAAATTTATACAATATATTAACATTCCAATGGTGCCAAACCATCTTGAAAAGCGAGCTTTAAAGTATAAACCTTTAGTTTTACAAAAATCTAGAGAGTACCATATTCCTCCCTCTGTAGTATTTGCAACTATTCAAACAGAAAGTTATTTTAATCCTCTGGCAAAATCTCATGTTCCAGCTTATGGACTTATGCAGATAGTTCCAACTACTGCTGGTGTAGATGCTTACTATGCACTTACAAAAACAAAAAAGATTTTAAGTCCAAGTTACTTGTATGATGAGAAAAACAATATCACTATTGGAACAAAGTATATTCAAATCATTCGAGAGAATTATCTTAAAGGAGTTACAAATCAAAAGTCACTTCTTTATTGTGCTGCAATCTCATACAATGCCGGTATTGGCTCTTTAGTTTACTCACTCACAGGTAGTAAAAGAAAACGTCTTTTAGCCATTAAAATGATTAATAAAATGACACCTGAACAACTCTATAAACATCTTAGAACATCTACTCGTCTAACACATGAAGCACGTAACTATGTCAAAAGTATTTCTGAGAGATCACGAAACTATTTAGCATGGGATGCTGAAGTTTAAAACTAAAGGAAACAAATGAAACTTATCTCTCTTATTTTCATTCTTACACTCACACTCTTTGCAAGAGTCAGTGTTGAAGAGACTGCAATTATAGAAAAAGATACCTATCCAGATAAAAGTACAAATCAACTCAAAGAGATAGTACTGCAAAAAGCAAAGCTAGCTGCATCCAAAGAGATATTTGGTGAGTTTTTATCTTCGGAAACTGTAGTAGAAAATGGTCAAGTGGTTGATGATATAGTAAGACAACGCTACGGTGGTGTTATACATTTAGAGGGAGTACCTCAATTTAGTGAGACACAAAATACTATGAGTGTTTCTATCGTCGCATATGCTTCAGATAAAGATATAAAAGATGTCTTGCCTCATGATATCATGGTGGAAGATTTTACTTATTCTAACCCTTCACTCCCTATAAAAGATCTCAAACAAGCTGCTTATGATGCTTTTGTCTTTGAAGCTATAAAACAACAAAAGCCATCAGTACGTAATGCGGAGGAAGCAAAACATCTAGCACTTAATGTTGAGATACAAAGAGAGAGTTTTGATATGGCAACACTTACATACCATATAAATGGTATTGTAAGATATATCCCTGTTTTTCTCAATAGCTATATCCCCCCTACACATACAATTACAACAGATAAAAACAAAGAGATGAAACAAGATTTTTATGGAGATTGGGAAGGTTTTTTGCGTGATTGGAAACACCCTCTACTCGGTACAAATAAAAATGCTTCAGATATACTCATAAGTATTACAAGTTTTTCACAAGCTACTATTGAGTATAAAACTTTAGACTGTGGTGGAGATCTTCTTGTGATTGAAAAGACACAAGATAAACTTCTATTTAAAGAGGTTTTTACTTATGGTAAAGATCGATGTAGTGAGAACAAAATGATTACTCTTAAAAGAGTAACACCCCGTAGTGCAGAACTTATCTTAGAAAATGAAGGGCAAGAACCTTTTCATGCTAAAGTTTACCTTTTAGAGTAAACAAAAGCATAAAGCTCGCAGGTTTTTGGATCCATCCAAAAATCTTCTACCCTTATAGAGCTTACCTTCGCACTACTTGTGTTATGTCCCCATACATCATAAAGAGTAGCAGATTCATCATCTCTCATAACCTCTAAAAGCTGTAGTTTTGAAGAATTTTGTGATCTAATCTTTTTCATAAGATTTGATTTTCCAAGTAAAACTGCCATACTTCTTTGTTTTTTAAAATTATTGCCATTTTTCTGAGCTATACCAATACTTGTATAATAGCCCTCTTTTTGTGGTGTATAAAACCAAAGAGGTCGCCCTTTGTAAAGAGATGCTTTTGTTTGTATTTTTAACAATTGTTCTTTTTTATAACAGTGAGAATTCAGAAGTTGCTCATGATTGAAGAGATGGAGGTCTCTCTTATCTTGAACTAAGCCTTTTCTCTTAAGAGGACCAATACCAGCCAATATGTATAAATTTCCCTCTTTATCAATATAGGCATCATATTGTTGTATGTCATTTAAAACTATATTATTAAAGGCTTCAATATTTTTTACATATTTTGTACTAATCTCTTGAGAATACACTACAAACTTCTGTGTATTTTTAGCACTAATAACTGATTTTATTTTATGTGAAAGCTTTATTTTTGCATCATTCATGGCATTTTGTTCTTGCATATAAGCACCTTGAAATACAGGTTTTGCAAATCCAATAGCTATAGTATTACCCAGTAAAATATCCGAATCCATCCAAGTGGGTGTATCAACTTTCTTGTTTATCATCACATCTTGAGAACGCAAAGAAGGCTGATTCATCTTTAACTTAGCTTTTGGAGATTTCATTGGTGCACATGCTGTTAAAAGTATGCATATAGCACTAAACAATTTTATTATATTTTTATTCATATAAAATTATACAAAATGTGTGAAATAAAGTAAAGATATACCTACTAAAATCATATATTGTTATATTTAAACATATATTAATTTTTATTCAATTAAAATCAGACACAATAAATAAAAATTGGGGAAACATATGACAAGAAAATTACTTTTATCCGCTTGTGCTGTAGCAGTACTATCTTTACCACTTCTAGCAAACCAAACAACAGAAAACTCTCAAAGTGTAAAAATCACTCAAAAAGATGTTCAAGAGATCAATAAACTCAGTGATGCAAATGCAGTGCCAAAGTTAAGTGCATCTGACACTATTGATGATTGGGCTGACAAAGCACTAGAACATTTTGGTCTTAGTGAATTTGGCGAACACGATGGAAAGTTTTTTGTTTATGCACAACAATCAGTTTCATTAAAGCCAACCGATCCACAGTTTGGAGATGCTCTTATCAATGCATACGATAAAGCTATGATGAAACTTCAAGAAAAATATGTAATGATCCGCTTTGGTAAAACTACTGTAGACAAGATTAAAAGCTTTTACTCTAACAGATCTACGGATGCTAAAACACTAGAACTTCCCTCTCCTAAAAACCCAGGTTTCTTAGACAAAGTTATGTTAGTACTTGACAAACAGCTTGATTTACTAGGTGCTAAAATCGATGAACAACTTATTGAGATGGGTGCAGATAAAGATTCTTTAAAAAATATGACACCAACTATGAAAAAAGATCTTTTTCGTGACAAATTTATAAAAAACACTATGAGAGAAGCTCAAGGAAGTATTGCTGGACTAGTTACAATCCAAACATCTTTAGCAAATGATTCAAAGGGAACACACACTCTTGGTGTTATAGCTGTAGTTTCTCCTAAAACTGTTCAAATAGCTAAAGATATCTCACTTCAAAGAAAATCTATTATAACAGGAAGAGGAAGAGATGTGCATACTCTTTTACCTAAATCATCTGAACAATATTTAAGTACTTTTGGAACTCGTTTAGCTTATGATTTAGATGGTTCCCCAATGATACTCTCTTATGGTATGGCTTCTTATGTACCAGATAGTGGAGATGATTATATCAATGATGAACTAAAAGCAGATGCTCGTAATGCAGCTATAGCAAATGCTGATGCACAACTTGCAGAGCTTATCAATGGTCAAATGAGTGTAAAAGAGCAAAGAAAAACAGGTGAAGAAACACGAAAATATGTAGAACGCGAGATGAAACCAAACTCTGATACTGTTGAAAAAATGATTAAGAACATTATTAAAATCACAGATAGAGTTACAAAAAGTCAAGCAAGTGCAAAACTTCAAGGTATCTCAACTGTTAAAAAGTGGAGATTCACAACACCTGATCATCATAAATATGTAGGAGTTGTTCGTGTATGGAAATACTCTACACTTGCTGCAGTAAATGGTTTTGACAGTGTTGAAAACCAAAATACAACACAACAAGAAGAGCAAGAAAACAACTATAGATCAAATATGCAAGCATCAGAGCCTGTAAATGATATGAACGACTTTTAGGCAGTAGTATGAAGTTATTATTTACATTATTTATATCTCTTTTTCTTCTCTCTTTGAGCTTAAATGCTCAAGAGGGAACTCGTGTTGTAAACTTGAAACAGTACCATGGATATGGTGCTACAAAAACTCTTGCCCTTCAAAATGCTCTTATTGAAGCAGTCAAACAAAAAAATGGGGCTTATGTACAGTCTGTAAAAAAATTGTTTAAATCAAGCTCAAAACACTATGCTTCAAATGGACAAGAGAGTGCTAGTCTTACAAAAATGAATAGTGCTATGACTCAAGATATTAGAGTAGCTACAGCTGGATTCATAGACAACTATGAAATTCTCAATATGAAAAAAGATGCTGATGGTTACGATGCAACAATCCAAGTCAAAACAGTTGAGTATAGAGCACCAGGTAATAGTGCTCATAAACGCCGTAAGATGGTAATCGTTCCATCTTATACAGAAAATGTTGCCTTTAGAGTACTTAAAGATATCAAATCACCTAAAGATGTGAGCTATAACCTCTCTCAGGAACTTACGAACGCCATCACTCAAACAAGAAAGTTCTCTGTTTTAGACAGAAATAACAATGGTGCTTATAAAAATGAGAAAAATTTCATCCTCTCGCCAGATGCACATAAAGATGAGATTTTAAAACTTGGACAAGCTTTAGGTACAGATTATCTTGTAGTTTCCACTATTAAAGAGTTTAAAATCACTCAGGAAAAAAAATATATAAAATCTATTGGTCAAGAAGTCACAAAACTCAAAGCTTTTGCAACTGTAAACTATCAAATTTTAACTATGGCTACAAGACAAATTAAATGGTCTAATACAGTTGATTTTGAATTTACACCAAAAGGTCATAATGAACAACAGATTTTTTATAATGTTCTTCGTAAAATCAGTAAAGATCTAACAAATGAGATTATAGAGAACATCTACCCTATTCGTATCTCTAAGGTTTCTAGTAATGGCAATGCGATACTTACACAAACTGCTCCAATGGGAACTATTTATGATGTATTTAAACTAGGTGATAAGATATACGACCCATATACAAAAGAATTTTTAGGTTACGATGAGATTAAAACAGGAACTATTAAAATAGTTCGCTCTCTTGCAAAGGTTTCTTATGGAGAAGTAATTGATGGCGATGTTCAAGCAAATAGTATTTGTAGAAGAGTAACACATTATAAAAAGAAAAGAAGATCCTCAGCACAAGCTTCTAGTTCTACTCAAACTTCTAATGGAAAAAAATCAATCGCTATTAAAGGCCTAGCGATTGATGCAAATATTGACAGATACAAGTATAAGTATCTTAAAGATGCAAATATCCCTATTAAGATTAAAAACTTAGTAAGTAAATCTAAAAAATACAGAGTCCTTACCCGAGATAAAGCACAAGCACAAGCGATGATGGATGAAAACGAGTTTGCAAATAGTGAACTGTCTGATTCTATGGATGAGGATGCTATGAAGTTTGCGAATGTTGATTATCAACTTCTTCCAAAGATCACGAAATTTAAGATATATACAACATCTAAAAAAATTCCAGATATCGATGCATATGAGAACTATGACTATATACAGATGGAACTTAATGTTGTTGTACTTGATAGGAAAGGTGAAGTTATTTTTGAATCAACTAAATCTGAAACTTATTCAAAATCTGGTTCAAGTGAGTACAAACTTAAAAGAAAGCGACCATCATATAAAATGGTTAGTAAAATAGCAGATAAACTTGTTGCAAAAGTGTTGTATGACCTACTTAATAAAAAAGCTCAAATGCTTTCTAAAAAGTTTATTACAGTTGTAGAAGTTAGTGGAAACACTATCTACCTGGATTTAGCTGATAATCAAGATATTCAAGAGGGAGATGAGTTCCCTGTCTATAAAGAACCAACTGTAAAAGTGATCAAAAGAACGGGTAAAACTCGCCTAAGTTATGGAGATAAAATTGCAACTGTTCGTATAGATGGAATCTATGATGATGGAGCTGAAGCTATCGTAGTCAAAGGTAATATATCTAAAATCAAAGAGGGGTATGTATTGAGAATGAAGAAAAAAAGACATTAAGGGAGTAGAAAAAATCAGCATTTAGGTGTCTTATATTATTATAAGATTAATATTTCATCAAAAAACAAAGGAAAAAAATGTTCAAAAATATACTTTTAAGTAGTGTGGCAATCTTAACAATCACGGGTTGTAATACAGCTCAATTAACTCAAGTAGCAACTCAAGCGATGGGAAGTAGTTCTACAAGTTCTGCAACAAGTACTGCTGCAGCAACAGCAGCAGCTAGTGGATCTACTGCAGCAGCAGTACCTTCAAACTGTGTAGGAAGAAACAATGGTGGATCAACTAGTTTCACTCAAATGGTGACTGAAAAAGTAGTTACTTATGCTATTGACTCAGCATTAGAAAATGTCTCTGATAATAAACATGTAAAAATACCAAAAAAGATTACAAATACATGTGAAGCAGATAAGCGTTTAGCATATGTAAAAGAGTTAACGAAAAACTTTAACAATGACTTAGATAATGCAAATAAAGATATCTTAGCTTCTGTTGAGCAAACAAAAGAGATTCAAAAACTTCAAGAAGAGATTACACATAAAAAGAAAACTATGGATGAAGCAGAATATAATGAGGGTGTAACTGAAGACAATACAAAAACACTTGAACTTATCAAAGATGCAAAAGTTGTAGATAAAGCAAAATATAGTGCTGCTATGGGTAAATTAGCTTTAGCAACTCCAATTAATGGTTATATGATTGTTGGATGGGATAAAGAAATTCTAGAGTTTGCAAAAGACAATATGGCTTGGGGTGTTGAAAATGTAAGTGCACTTAAAGAGGTAGCATCACAACTTACAGGTATTGTAAAAGTACTTCCTACTCTTGCATCATTAACAACAAGTCCCCTTTATGATGGTCGGGTAGATGAAGATATAGCTAAAAAAGCATCCCAAGAAGCGATTAAAAAAGATGAAGAGATTGCAAAAGCTGCTGAAGAAGAAAATGGTTTTGACGACTAAGGGATGAAAATGTTTGGAAATAGAATGAAGATTAAAGCGATTGTATTTTGTTTAGTTATTTTCTCCTTTCTTGGAGAAGCTAAGGAGATGCCAACTGTATTTATAGGTACTTATAATGAATCAAATCAAGATACTATAAAGAATCTTATTCTTCCAAACACTCCTTCGGGAGTAAAATCTGGTCATTGGAATCTCACTAATCTTACTGAAGATCTTTTTAGAGATCAATACAAACAAAAGATAGACAACAATAACTTTAATTTAATACTAATGGATGAGTTTAGTAATAATTTAAAAAATATTGTGAATGATGCAGATGTAGATATTGGTGATAAAAAAATTGGTTTTTTACATGTCAACACTTATCAAAATATTGATAAAATGAGTGCTGGAACTGAACTTATCATCATAACTATGAATCTTATTTTTGCTCAAATTGGTGAAGAAGCAAATAGAGAAAGTCAAAACAATAACTTTGAAGTTCGCTATACCAATGGTATCACTGTTAATGGTGTTTTAGAGGTAGATAAAAATGATCCTAAAAGAGAAGAAAAAATCCATGCTGCCTACAGAGATATCTATATCAAAGCACTTGGCAAACTTATAGATATTATTGCACATGATGTAAAATCAAAAAAAGTCTCAAATTTCACCAGTGATGATATCTACTTTACTATAGGTAAAATTAAACTTGGAAACAAGTCAAAATATTTAGCTGAACAAGTTTATGGTGATGAAGAGATGGCAAAAAAACAGATAATGATGATCTTACAAGAGAACCTCATTAAAAATATACGTGAAGATAAGAGACTTGATGATGTTATTTTACTCTACCCTGAAGTTCTAAATGATGTCATAGTAAACAACTGGGAAAGTTACCTCTTACGAATGAATGAGGTCTCTATAGATGGAGCAAAAAACAATACAGGGGAAGTCTTTATTAGGACTATTAGACCTACATGTAGAACAAAAAAAAGTTCCCCAAGAGAGATTGCACTTAATGGGTATGTTATAGAAGCCTATGTAAGTGAACTTTATGATGGTGTAGCCGAGATAGCAGAGGTAAATAGTGCCCATTTTATAAAATCAAGTCTCGTATTACGTATAGTAATTGCTTTAGAAGATAAAAAGAAGATAGATGCCTTAAGTATACCTCTTGATGTAGTAAAAAAGAAAAAGGTATGTGTAGGTCAAGCTAGTGATTACTACAATAAAAACAAAGAGTGGTCAGATGTAAGAAAAAACAAGGTGGCAAAAACAATTAGGAAATCGATTGAAGATGTAACACCAAAACTTGTTAGCATGATGAAAGATGTAGTTAAATTAAGAAAAGATACTCTAAGTTTTGAGTATCAAGATTTTTGTAAGGAATAAATATGATAAAAAAAATACTCTTAGTGCTTCTAGCACTAACTCTTATGCTAGATGCAAAAGATCTCGTAAGAATGAAGAAGGTGGAGTCTGCTCCAACAAAACAAGAAGCGATAGAGAGTGCTTTTTGGTATATGTTTGAAGATGCCTTAGGAACTGTACTTGGTGGTAATAGTAACTATGATTCAAATACTGCAGCATCGTTTAAGTCTGATATGGAAAAAGATTTTTTAGAGTTTAGAAAAACTCACTTTCGTTCACCTAAGATAAAGTGTAATAATCTTGGTGAAGAGGGTTTTGAGTGTATGGTTCTTGCAAGTATTGACCTAGACAAACTACGTTCAAAAGTTGCCAAGAAAAACAACTCTTCAACAACAATGGGGAGAAATGCTCTTGAAAATGTAGTTATTGTGTTGATTGATGATGTAGATACAGACCTTAGTAGAGGTTTCATAAAAGCAGTTCATGCCGATTCATTAGACACTGGAACAGATCTTCGTGTTGAGAAAAAAGGAACACAAGTAGGTTCTAAAGGTAATAAATGTGCAAGTATTAAGAGTAGACTTCACAAATATGCAAGAGGTAGTGCAGCTTATCGTGCAACACAAAAGAAGATCAGTGAGTGTAAAGAGAATGCTGATGTAGAATATATGTTTAAACTGACACAAGTAAAATACCATCTTGATCCACAAAAAGATAGATATGGTAGTTATACTGGTTCTCTTACCTATAGACTTAGTATGATAAACACAAAAACTGGTAGAGAGAGTAATGCAATTAGAGAAAAAACAGTAAGTAGTTTTGATTCTAATAAAGACAAACTTCGCTCGAAACTATATGAAAAAGCTGCATCTTTAGCTAATGCAGAGATGACCAATAATATGCTCCAAAATACATCCAAAAAAGAGCGTAAGAAAAAAAGAAAAAAAGTAGAAAAATATGAGTACTACTACACTGTCATTTTAACAGGAATGACAAACGATAGTTCTGACAGAAAAAAAAGAAAAATTGTGAAAGAAACCATCAAAGAGATGGGTGGTAAAGCAAAGAAAAACATAGCTGAATCATCAGACTTTGAACAAGTGTATAACTTTGGAACACACGAAGAGATAGACCTAGAAGAGTTTGCAGACAAGCTCTATGATATGGCTGAAGCTTTAAACTTCAATATCAATGTAAGTGAAAAAAGCGATACTATTGTCGTTGTACAATTTCGATAAACAGGAGATAAGATGAAAAAAACATTATTTAAAGGTTCTTTAGTATTACTTGCAATGGCATTACTGAGTGGCTGTGCTGAACCTTCACCAAACAGAATAACCAAAGTACAAGAGACAAACTACCCAGATGGTATTAGTGTATCAATCTATGATGGACGGATCAAAGAGGGTGTTGTAGTGTCTGATGCAAGGATGGGTTTTGGTAAAAGTAAAAGTCAAGTACAACTTATACTCAATAATAACTCTGATGACACTTATAACTTAGCAGTAAGCTCTGAATGGAGCGATAAAAGAGGGATAAAAATCTCTACCTACCCTAGAGTACAAAATATTAGACTTATGGCCCACAGTGGCAAAAGAATGATTATAGATGCACCTAACTTTAAAGCAAAAAATGTCATTGTAAATGTTGAGTGTGGAGATAATTGTGTGGTAAAAGAAAAGTAGAAGTTCTTTATCCCCATTGTGGGGATAAATAATTAGATACGAGCGTAATCTACTGAGATACAAGCTTCTAGTGTAGCAAGTTCACTAAGAGTTTTCTCATCAACTGCATTATCAACAAGAATAACAGCTAGTGCATTTCCTTTGTCATTACGTGCAAGAGAAAAGTTTGAGATATTAACATTGTTGTTAGCTAGAGTTGTTCCAACACTTCCGATAACACCAGGAACATCAGAATTTTTAAATAAAATCATATCCCCTTTAAGTGCTACTTCAATCTCAAAACCATTAATAGCAGTGATACGTTGTACACCATCATCAAAAATTGTTGCAGATATAGTTGTTGTACCCTCAGCAGTAGTAAGTTTAGCAGTGATAAGGTTTTTATATACAGCTGAATCTCCTAAAGACTCAGTGTCTATAGTTATCCCTTTCTCTTTTGCAACAAAATCAGCATTAACATAGTTGATTTTATCACCAATACTTTGACTCATTGCACCTACTGTTACAAAAGTTGAAAGTGAATCTACATACTCACCAATCTCCCCTTGTCCAGAAATTTTAATAGATACAATTTGACTTTTATTCATTTGTGAAGCTAAGAAACCAATCTTTTGACCCATCTCTAAGAAAGGTTTTACAAAAGATGGTATTTTAGATTCATCAATAGGTAAGTTCATCGCATTTGGATAAGCGATCCCTTTTGCAGCAGCGATAGCATTCTCTGCAGCTTGTGTACCGATGTTATATTGAGATTCATAAGTATTTGCACCTAAGTGTGGAGAGACTACAATATTATCTAAATCAAGAAGTTTATTGTCTGTTGCTGGCTCTTTTCCAAATACATCAATACCTGCAAAACGAATTTTTCCAGATTTAAGACCATTATAAAGAGCATCTTCATTATAAAGATCACCACGTGCACAGTTCACAAGAACAACACCATCTTTCATCTTAGCAATCTCTTCTTCACCAATAATACCAATAGTCTCTTTATTTTTAGGAGTATGGATTGTAATCACATCACAATTTAAGATATCTTGAAAATCTTTTGTATAAGTCATATCTAGATCAGTTACTTTTGATGGGTGTATATATGGATCAAATGCCACTACATCCATCTCAAAAGCTTTAGCACGTTTAGCTACACGACTTCCAATATTACCAAAACCGATAACACCAAGTTTTTTACCCTTAAGCTCATGTCCGTACCATTTTTCACGTTTCCAGACTCTTTGATTTTTAAGATGATCATGAGAGTATGGGAACATTCTCATACATGAAAGCATATGAGTCATAGTAAGTTCAACTGCAGCAATAGTATTTGCTGTTGGCACATTCATAACAATAATACCCTCTTTTGAACATCCTGGTATATCTACATTATCTACACCAACACCAGCACGAACGATTGCTTTCATGTTTGTTGCATGCTTAATAAAGTTTTCATCTACATCTGTAGAACTTCTTGTAATAGCAACATTCGCTTTAGGAATAATTTCACTTACAAGTTTATCTTTTGGCTCATCTGCTGCCATAATGAAATTAATATTTTCATCATTACGAAGCATCTCTAAACCAGCTTCATGGATATGATCACATACTACTACTGTATATTTTTGCATTTTAATATTCCTCTTTATACGGCTTCACACTTGCCGAAATTTTATAGTTTCTTAGTACTTTTACTAAAGAATTTAATTTATTTACATTTTGTGAATAAATAAGTAACTCCATACCTTGTTTATCTTGTTTTAAAAAATATTTGAGCTTATGATGTTTAAGTTCCTCTTTAAGACAAAATGTCTGATAAGGATCAAGCACAGTAGCTTCTAATTTATAGGTAATGGTTTTAGTTATTTTTTCATCTAAGTCTACTTTGATGTACACTTCATTTACAGGATAAGAGTAACCTTTTCTTTGTGTTTGTGAAAAATGATCAATCCACATCTTCTGAGTTTGTGTTGTGTTATTTTCACTTTGTAAAGTGAGAGGTTGGCTCTCACCCAATTCAACTTTAGAGTTGATTGAGATAAGAAAAAAGAGTATAAAAATGGCAACTCCAAGTGCTACTACTGGAGTAAACCATTTTATCATCCTTTGCATTGAATCAATGCTTATTTAAATTTATCTTTGATTAAATCACCAAGAGAGTGTGACTCATTGTCATTGATCTCTTCAAGCATTGCTTGGTTCTTAAGATAATCTAATTTTTTAACAGATAAACGGATACGATCACGTCTAGTATCAATCACAGCAATTGCAGCTTCGATCTCTTGACCTGGCTCTAACTCTTCTTTTACTAGTGGAGTTAAATCTTCATCACGAATAAGTGCATCAACACCATCTTCAAGTGAAACAAATACACCGAAATCTTTAATATCACGGATAGTACCAGTAACAATAGAACTATTGTTATGAGTAGTTGCAAATTTATCAATAGGAGACTCTAAAAGAGTTTTTCTATTTAAAGATATTTTTTGATCTTCAGAATTGATTTTAGCAATTTTAACTTCAACCTCTTCACCAGATTTTAAAACATCTTTTGCTTTTGTGTTTTTATCCCAAGAGATATCTTGGTTATGTAAAAGACCTTCAACACCATCGATACGAACAAATGCACCAAAGTCAGTAAGTGAAGTAACAGTTCCAGTTACAACATCACCTTCATTGTAGTTTTTCATAAATTCATCAAATGGTTTTGGAAGTAATCTTTTTAATGATACACGAAGTTTATGAGTTTTTGAATTGATTTCAATAACTTCAACATCAATCTCTTGACCAACTTCTAAGTAGTCATTTGGATTTTTAACATTTTTGTTCCAAGTGATCTCAGAGATATGTAAGAAACCTTCAATATCATTTCCTAAATCAACAAATACACCGTAGTTTTCGATGTTTGAAACAGTTACAGTGATTGTATCACCTTCATCTAATTCAGATTCAACTTCAGCCCATGGATCTGGAAGAACCGCTTTGATTGAAAGAGACAGATGACGTTTGTCTTTATCGTAAGAGATAGCTTTTACAGTTACTGTATCACCCTCTTCGTATAATTTTGAAGGGTTAACTGGCCCTTTATAAGAGATCTCGTTATAGTGAACAAGTCCATCAACACCACCAACATCTACGAACATACCGTATGAAGTGATTTTTTTGATTGTACCTTCAACAACAACATCTTCTGCCATTAGTTGATCAATAATCTCTTTTTTCTTTTTACGTTCTTCGTTGAAAAGTTTTCTACGAGAAACGATGATTGAGTTTTCTGCTGCATCTACTTTGATAACTTGTGCTTTGATCTTACGACCAACAACATCATCAGTATCTTTGAATGCTGCTAGTGAACGTGGCATAAAGAAAGAAACTGCATCAGCCTCTACTACATAACCACCACGGTTCTTCTTAGTAATAATACCTTCGATAATTACATCTTCAAAGTCTTCTTTGTGTGCATCAATGAACTCAATAGTTTTTTCTTGTTCTAATACTTTCTTGTAAGAGATTTTAGGACGCTCATTATAGTATCCCATAATCATAACTTTGATCTTGTCTCCAACATTGAACTTAAGTTCACCATCTTCACTAATCTCATCTAAGTTAATAATACCTTCTAGTTTATCACCTACACCTACTAATGCTCTGTTTTCGTCTGCTTGAATTTCAACAACTTCACCCTCTACTATACGGCTTGTTTCTTGTTTTTTTTCACTCGCTGCAAACATCTCTGCAAAATTTTCTTCTTCTTCAAATGATTCGTTATCGAACGCCATTACCTATCCTCTGTTACATAAAAATTGTCGTGATTATATCTAAAAAATGATTATTTTGCTATTAATTTAGTGATATTTTAGAGAAGAAAGTAAAAGTGTTAATAGAAAAGTTAGGAATTAACACTTTTTTGAATTGAATCGATAACATTTTGGATAATCCAATCAGGTGTAGAAGCTCCAGCAGAGAGTCCACAAAACTTTTTACCCTTAAACCATGAAAAGTCAATATCGTTTTCATCTTCTATATGATAAGAGTCTTCACAATTTTCATGTGCAATATTAAAAAGTTGTTTTGTATTTGATGAATTTTTTCCACCTATAATAATCATTACATCTGCAACTTTTGAGATTTTTCTTACAGCATCCTGATTTTCAAAGGTAGCATTACATATAGTATTAAAGACACGTACCTCTTTATGACGGGGTATAAGATAGTTAGCTATCTCCATATAATCTTCAACTTTACGTGTTGTTTGTGCAATAAGGGCAATACGTTCATGAAGTTTTAGATCTTCTAAATCTTCTACATTTGTCACAACTTTTGCACCATGTGTTGCATAAGATTTTACACCTTTTATCTCTGGATGTGCTTCATCTCCAAATATAATTACATCATACCCTGCTTCACTCATCTCTTGTGCAATCTCTTGAGGCTTAGTAACAAAAGGGCAAGTTGCGTCAACTACATCTACACCAGAAGCTTTTAGCTCTGCGAGTTCATCTTTTACAATCCCATGAGTACGAACAATTGCTTTTTCACCTGGCTTAAATGTTTTAAAGTCATCTACAAGTCCAACTTTAAAATCTTGGTCAAGTCTTGCTATCTCTTTAGAGTTATGAATAAGTGGCCCATAAGTTGCAGCATTTGTATTTTCTTCTGCAATTTTAATGGCACGTTTCACACCAAAACAAAATCCGTAGTTCTCTGCAAGTTGTATTTTCATCATTATTTATCCAGCTTAATTGTTGTGATTTTTTGTAATAATTCAAAGAAATTTGGAAAAGAGGTATTGATACACTCCAAGTCAGTCACTTCCATACCACATTTAAGTCCTGCGATGATGAAACTCATAGCAATTCTATGATCACCATCACTATCTACTACAGAAGAATGAAGCTCTCCACCCACTACCTTATAACCATCTTTATATTCATCTACTTCAATACCACAAGAGCGAAGTCCTTCTACCACAGTAGAGATTCTATCTGACTCTTTTACACGAAGTTCCTCTGCATTTTTCACAAGTGATTCACCCTCAGCACAAGCCATTGCAATACTAAGTACTGGAAGTTCATCAATAAGCCAAGAGATATTATCTTCAACTGTTATTGCATGAAGTGGTGCATATTTTACTCTGATATCACCTATTGGTTCATATTTATTATCTGTTAAAGTATAAGTAATATCTGCACCCATTCTCTCTAGTGCTTTAAAAGCTTCTATACGAGTTGGATTCAGTGTTACACCCTCCAATATTACATCACTACCCTCTGTAATAGCTGCTGCTACTGCAAAGAAAAATGCCGAAGATGGATCAGCTGGCACACGAATAGTAAGAGGGGAAAGGAGTTTTGTCATTGGTTGAATTGTTGTTTTTAAACCATCAACATTTATATCGGCACCCATCCCTTGCAACATTCTCTCTGTATGATCACGAGAGAGTTCAGGTTCACGATAAGTACACTCTCCATCAGCTCTTAAAGCTGCAAGTATCATACAAGATTTTACTTGAGCAGATGCTATCTTACTCTCATAATGAAAAGCTTGTAATGATGCACCCCTGATACTTAAGGGTGCTAAATCTCCATTTTCACGTCCATCAATTTTTGCACCGATACTAATAAGTGGAGTGGTAACTCTTTTCATTGGGCGACGACGAAGATATTTATCTCCTGTAAGAATAAAATGCCCATTTGCAGAGCTCAAAAGTCCACAAAAAAGACGCATCCCTGTTCCTGAATTTCCACAATCGAGCACTTCAAAACTCTCTTGAATCCCATCACTGGAAATTTTAATAGTAGTTCCATCATCTTCCACTTGAGCCCCAAGATTTTTCACAATCTCCAAAGAGTTCATCGTATCTTCTGCACGAAGAAAATTTTCTATCACACTCTCACCCTCTGCTAACATAGCAAACATGGCACTACGATGGGAGATAGACTTATCTGGTGCAATCTCTGAGATACTAAGAGAAAATGATTTTGCTGGAGATACTACTACCTTACTCATTATCTTAAACCAATTCCAAGTTCAGAACCTAAGGCTTCTAAAATAGTTTCCATTACATTGTTAATATCTTCTTCCTCTAATGTTTTTGCATCAGATTGTAAAACAAAACGGATACTTAAACTCATATTTTCACCTAAAGATTCATCACTATATTTATCTACAGGGTAAAATCTTACAAGATTAGGAATTTCACTTTTTTCAATCACAGACTTCACAGTCTCATAACTCATAGATTGAGGCATAATAACACTTAAATCTCTAAAAGATGCTTGATATTTTGATGTTTTTGAAGCGATTTTTAAACCATAAGAGAGTTTTTCGAAATCTAATTCACACATAAAAGTTGTACTTAAATCATAAGCTTTTTCAACTTCAGGGTGTACACGAAATAGCTCACCTATTGATCTACCATCAAGTAATACTTCAGCAGATTGAAATGCATGTGATAAAGCATGAGTAGTTTTGTATTCACGGAGTTCTATATCCCCTACTACATCAGCTATTTTTTGTACAAAAGATGCAAAATCAACCTTGGAAGGTTTTCCACCATTTGCTAAAGACTCTTTCTCTTTCTCTCCACTAAAAATAAATGCCATTTTTAATGACTCATCACGTTCAGGGGTAAATACAGAACCAATTTCAAAAAGCTTCACACAAGAGTAACCATTCTTCACATTTTGAGAAGCTGCTTTTAAAAGCCCCGTTAAAAGTGTTGGTCTTAAAGTATCAAGTGTTTGAACAATAGGATTTAAAAGTTCAAGCTCCTCTTTTGTAGTCTCAAATCCATAAGAGTTAAGTACTTTTTTCTCATCGAAAACGAAGTGAACACTCTCATGAAAACCATTTGAAGCTGCACGATGTCTATAAACACTGCGTTTTTTATAATTAAAGTAATCATCTTCTAGACGATTATCTTCAGTAAGAACAAAAGGTTTTGATGGAATATTATCAATCCCAACCATTCTTACAATCTCTTCAATAATATCTTGTTTATTCACAATATCATGGCGAAATTGAGGAACAGATACTACAAATTTATCTGTTGAAGATTTAGAGATATCAAAGCCTAAGTTTTTCAGTATCTTAGAAATTTTTACCTTATCTATTTTTGCACCTATAATATCATCTATCTCTTGTTTTGTAACAATAACAATAGTATCTTTATGAGTATTAGAGAGGTCTATACTTCCACCAAATGTTGAAGAACTTGAGTGTGCTTCAATCATATCGATACAATAAGAGAGTCCACCGTTGAGTTCTGGTTCTGAACCACGTGATGTTTTATAAAACATTGGGCCCGCTTCTAATTTTTTTGTAGCCATCTGTTTTGAGATGATATCAGGTGGGATGTAAGAGGCTTCAATGAGTACTGTTCCCTCTTTATAATTTACCTTAGACTCATCATACTGAATAATACCTATAGTAGAAGCTTTCGCTTTACCCATAATAGAAGCATATCCATTTTCATCCTCTTGTAAAGCAATTTTAGCCATCACTTCATCTTCATCACAGAAAAAGCCATAATTATATGCACGCAGAATTACACCTGTTGCATGTGTAACATAAAGCATCATCGCTTCTATATCTGTTTCTCTATTCTCTTCGATTTGAGCAAGACGAATTTTTACATTAAGAGGAAGTGTTAGATCTTTAAGTTCTACTGCTTTATAGCTTAGTGAAACATCAAACTCTTTCTCATGAGATAAGCTTAAAATTCTACCAATGCCACGTTTATCATCATTGTCTGTAACTACATACTCTTTAATGGGTCTATCAAAAGCAGCCGATAAATCACGTGCAACACCACGAACACTTAAGCAGTCTCCACGATTTGCAGTAAGTTCAATCTCAATCAAATCATCATTTAATATAGCATTAGTTGAAACTTCAGCACCAAGTTCATATGAACCAATACTCTCATCAAGTTCCATAATACCATTGCCGATATCTGGAAGTCCTATCTCACTTGCTGAACAGATCATACCTTCAGATTCAATACCACGAAGTTTTACAGGTTTGATAACTAAGCCACCTGGCATCTCAGCACCAATAGTAGCAACAACAACATCAAGTCCTGCTCTAACATTTGAAGCACCACAAACAATTTGACGAATACTAGTGCCTATATCTACCTTACAAACATTTAACTTGTCTGCATCTGGATGTTTTTCACACTCTAAAACATGACCAAAAACGATCTTTTTTGGAACTCTATACTCATGAATACGATCAACTTCAAGACCAATAGCATTAAAAGTTTTTGCAATCTCATCTGTAGAGAGACCATCTAAATCTATCCACTCTTGTAACCAAGATTTTGTAACTATCATTGAAATTGCTCCAGTAATTTAATATCGCCTTCAAAAAGTGAACGAAGGTCTCCAATGTGATGAATAAGCATTGCAAAACGCTCAACACCAAGTCCAAAAGCATAACCACTTACATTTTTATACTTTACTGCTTCAAAAACATTAGGATCTACGATTCCACAACCAAGAACCTCTAGCCAACCAGTTTTTGAACAAACACGACACCCCTTACCTTGACAAAATACACAACTGATATCTACTTCAGCCGATGGTTCTGTAAAAGGAAAAAATGATGGACGGAAACGCACCTCGACATCACCAAACATATACTTTAAAAAATCTTCTAAGATAAATTTCAAGTTAGCAAATGAGACTTTACCCTCTTCATCTACAACAAGTCCCTCTATTTGATGGAACATCGGTGTATGTGTCAGATCATAATCACGACGGAAAACAGCACCAGGAGCTATCATACGGATAGGTGGTTTTGTTTGCATCATTGTTCTAATTTGTACTGGAGATGTATGTGTTCTCAGTAGCATCTCATCTTTAAAATAAAATGTATCTTGCATATCACGTGCAGGGTGATATTTTGGTAGATTAAGAGCTTCAAAGTTATTAAAATCATCTTCTACAATTTGCCCAGTTTTTACAGCAAAGTTCATAGAAGAGAAATACTCTACAATTCTATCCATAGTTTCCATCACAGGATGCAATGCTCCTGAACTTGATGTAGTACTAAAAAGTGACACATCAATAGCTTCAGCTTCCATTGCAGCTTTGAGTTCTGCAGTTTGAAGTGCAATCTTTTTTGCAGTAAACTCATTCATAAGTGCTGTTTTATGGTTGTTTAATTCTTTTGCAATTTTTGCTTTTTCTTCATTTGGTGCACTCTTCATCTTAACAAATTCTGCTGCCAAGACACCTTTTTTACCAAATACAGAGATTCTAATCTCCTCTAGTTGCTCTACACTACTAGCTTCTTTTATTTTATCGTACCACTCTGTCAAACGAGTCTCCATACTTTATAAATTTTAAGATAGATTATATAAAAATTTAATTTATAAACAGCTTCATTGCTTTTAAATTGTGATATAATTTAAGTAATCAACAAGAAAAAAAGGAAATAATAATGTGCTTATTTTGTAAAATAGTCAATAAAGAGATTAAATCAAATATAATATTGGAAAATGATGATTTTTTAGCATTTCATGATATCAATCCCAAAGCGCCTGTACATATCTTAGCTATACCAAAAAAACATGTAGATAGTTTCATAGAAGTAAGTCCTAAGACCATGAGTGGGATGACAAGTTTTATCCAAGATGTAGCTCGTGAAGTGAAGATTGAAAAATCAGGTTATAGAGTGATTACAAATGTTGGAGAGAATGGTGGTCAAGAGGTAAAACACCTCCATTTTCACATTTTAGGTGGTGCAAAACTCAAATGGGAACATTTCAGTGATGCAGATACAAAAGGTCATTTTTAATCTCATGACCTTTGTGTCTTGAGATTAGCTACAACAAGCGTCAATCTCACCTAAATCTATCTGAGTTCCACCACCGCTTATCATCTTCTCATTTTCACGAATAACTTTACCATTATGGGTAATAGTATAAGAGATTGCTGTAGTGTCACGGATAGTATTGATTGTTGAGCAGTATGTCTCAACTGAAGCCATCACCCAACGAGCAGCTTGTGTATCATCACCATCAGAAGTGAAAGCATATGAAAGATGAAGCTCTAAAAATTTTCTAGGGTGGTCTTCAGCACGAACTACTTCCCCATCTACCACTAAATCAGTCACACTCTTGCCCTGATTTTTAGGGATAAGAACAACATCTGTTGCACTACAAGTGATGAGGCCTGCAAGAAAATACTCTATAGGTGAGATAGTGGGACAATCAATTATAAAACTAGAGTTTGCAGTTTTTGCCTCAAACTTCATAGCATCTTGATGTGTTACTGTAATTTTCATCTTTATTTTCCTTCTTATTTATTATAACAGTATTGGAACAAGTCCCAATACTTACGCTAGCCGCTTAGGCACTAAAGCTAAACTCTTACGAGTTAGATTTTAAAAAGTTTTTAAAATATTCTAATTGCTCTTTTGTTCTCTTTGAAGCTGTTCCACCTTGAGATGTTCTTGCATTCATAGAGTGACGAAGACCTAGGTATTCCATCACATCTTCATTGATACGCTCATCAATCTCTTTAAGATACTTAAACTCCATCTCTGAAAGGTCAGTTCCTATCTCTTCACCTTTGGCTACTGCACGACCTGTGATAAAGTGAGCTTCACGGAAAGGGATACCACATTTTTCAACTAAGTAGTCAGCTAAATCGGTAGCACTTAGATGTCCAATAGCACAAGCTTTTTCCATGTTGTGAGCTTTAACTTCCATCGTTTTAATTGCTTCTTTAAGAATTTCAAGTGAAATTTCAGCCGTCTCTACTGCATCAAAAACACCCTCTTTATCCTCTTGAGTATCTTTATTATAAGCTAAAGGAAGCCCTTTCATCACCGTTAAAAGTCCCATAAGTGAGCCATAAACGCGACCAGTTTTTCCACGAAGAAGTTCTGGAACATCTGGATTTTTCTTTTGTGGCATAATTGAGCTACCTGTTGAGTATTCATCTGAAAGTTCAACAAAACCAAACTCATAACTTGACCACATCACAAGCTCTTCACTTAAACGTGAGATATGCATCATCATTGTAGAGATATTAAATAAGATCTCTAGTGCAAAATCTCTATCACTTACTGTATCTAAACAGTTTACACTTACGCTATCAAATCCAAGGATCTCTGCTGTCATCTCACGATCTACATTGTGTGGCGTTCCAGCAAGAGCTGCACACCCTAAAGGGGAAACATTGTTTCTTTGTGCAGAGGACTCAAAACGTTCTATATCACGTTTAAACATAGACATATAAGCACCAAGATGAAATGCAAAGTTAATTGGCTGTGCATGTTGTAAGTGCGTCATACCGGGGATAAGTGTCTCTGTATGTTTCTCTGCAACTACTAAGATCTCTTGCATTAAAAGTTTAAGTGCATCTACAATCACATAATTTTTACGAATCACAAAACGGCGAAAATCTACCGCTACTTGGTCATTTCTACTTCTTGCAGTATGAAGTTTTTTTCCAGCATCACCAATGATGGCAGTAAGGCGTTTCTCAATACCCATATGGAGATCTTCATCAGAGATTTTCCATTCAAATTCGCCAGATTCTATCTCAGATTTTACTTGATTTAATCCCTCAACAATTTGAGTAAGTTCTTCAGTTGTAAGTATCTCTTGTTTTGCAAGCATAGCTGCATGAGCTAAAGAGCCTTCTATATCTTCAAGATAGAGTTTTCTATCATACATAATTGATGCATTAAATTGATCGAGTAGTGAAGATGCGCTTGCAGAGAATCTGCCTGACCACATTTTGTCCATATTTGTTTCCTTGGATTGTATTGCTACATAATTAAAAGTTTGGTATTTTATCTAAAAAGAGGGATTTAATCAAAGAGCATCTCAAAGTGCTCTTTGATCTTAAGAAAGGTTTTTAGTTACAAGCAGGAACATTCCCACTGTCTTTAGCATACTCAACTAAAAACTGCTTCAAATGTTTCGATTTTTTAGCATACTTTTTAGACTTAAAGTATTTCCACGACTTCTTTGCTTTTTTATTCTTAAGATGTAATTCGGCAAGTTTTTTGCCTTTTTTCTTCATCACTTTTTTCCAGTATCTCATTTTATACTTAGATACAAACGACTGTCCAGCATCATGACATTTCAAACATTTCTTTACAAAAACCCTTTGACCCTTGTATATAGCTGCATTTGCAGGTAGCAATGTAAAAAACATCACTGCCAGTAAGAAAAGAATAAATCTACGCATATTAAACCTTATCATAAATATTAGTAGATACTACATCAGAAACTATTATAAGTACCTTATATCACAAAAAATTAATAATATTTTATTATAAAACTTTATAATTGAAACTTTTTGTATAGCTTCTCATCCAAATCCCAAAGTGATTTTTCTTTTAATCCATCTACAACTGATTTTGTACAATCAACATCATCAGGCCATTCACGAGTAAAGCCATCCAGTTTATTTTTATTTGTTCCATCTATACCAACCATAAGTCCAGATATAAAGAGATCACGAAGAGCATCCATATTGTTAGTTACTCTCCAGATAAGCATATATGGATTTGTTACATCATTATTTTGCTCATCAACAAATATTACAATACGTATATATGTACTGAGTATTACTAAAGCTTCAAAGTACTCTTTTGCTGTTTTCGTTTTATTTAAAGTGATTACAGTCACCGGATTTTTTGTATGTCTCATATACTGTTGTAATTTTACTGCATCAGGCACAAGCTCTTGAACTCGCTCAAGAAGTTCTGTATCTCCAAGTAAGTTTGGTTCATCAAGCTTATTTGCAGCAGTCGCATCAATACCAAGCTTTCCACCAACAAGTGTTTCAGGTGAAGAGTGATCTAGTGCATCTAAGATCCCCTCTGTAATAAACAAAGATTTAGGTGTAAAACGGTTAAGTACATATGTTACAAAAGATTCATAGTTTTCAAGCTGTGGTGCTTTTTCATCTACAAAGATAGCATGTTTTACAAAAGACATCTGTCCTGCTCCCCAAAAAGCATGCATAAACTGTTTTGCATGCCCTTTATAGAGTGGTTGCATCTTTGCTAAGATAAGATTATGAAAACCTGCATTCTCAGGCATATGATAATCTACTAAGTCTGGTACAGTTGTTTTTAGAAGAGGAAAGAAAATCTTCCCTGTTGCCCAACCCATATACTTATCTTCCAAAGGTGGTTTTCCAACAACAGTTGCAAGAAAAGTTCTCTCTTTTTTCATACTTATTGCACTTACTTCCATCACAGGATACTTCTCTTCTAAAGTATAGTAACCAGTATGATCTCCAAAAGGACCTTCAACACGAAGCTCATCAGGATTCACCCACCCCTCAATCACATAATCAACATCTTTTGGTATATAAAGAGGTGTTGTAAGAGATTTTACTAGTTGTGCAGGTTTTTTTGTGATAAGACCATACATAAGAAGTTCATTAACACCATAAGGAAGTGGAGCAGTTGCACACCAAGTGTATAGAGGGTCTCCACCAATAGCGATACTTACAGGCATCTTTTTACCAGCTTTTTGGTACTGATCAAAGAAGTGTGAAGAATCTTTATGAATCTGCCAATGCATCCCTAAGTGATTTTTATCATACACTTGAAGTCTATACATCCCAAGATTTACCATCTCACCATCTAATGACTGAGTATAAACTTGCCCCATAGTGATAAAAGGCCCACCATCTTGCTCCCAAGTAGTAAGTACAGGCATTTTATAAAGATCTATCTCATCATTAAGATATTTTATTTGTTGACACTCACCCTCACCTTTAAGGCGTTTAGGGAAAATATTTTTGAGTGAAAAAAGCTCTTTTGCCATATTTACTTTTTCCATAAATCCAGCAGGCGGTTTCATATGTAAAAGATTGGTAATCTCATCAGCAACAGACTCAATAGTACGACCAAAAAGAAGTTCACAGCGTTTGTAAGAACCAAATACATTCATCAGTACAGGCTCATCAAATTTTGTGCCTGTTTTTTTATCGACAACATTTGTAAAAAGAAGGGCTTTCCCACCATCCTCTTTTTTCACTTCAGCATAAGCCAAATGTGGAATCTCTAAATAGATATCTAACTCAGTATCAATAGTTGTCAGTTCATCATTTTTTTTTAAAAGTTTAATTGTTTTTTTCATATTTTATAATCTTTGTGGCATTTCATCTTTGAATGCGATTTTCTCAGCATCTTTGAGTAGCTCTAGAGCACCATTGTCTATCATTTTTTGAGCGAGGTCTGTTCCGAGATTTTCTACTTCGTCGCGTTTTACTATAACTTTTTCGTTCATAATTTTTGTTCCATCAGGGAAACCAAGCATCACACGAAAGGTAACTTCATCACCATCTACAACTGCATTACAAGCAACAGGTGCAGAACATCCAGCACCAATACTAGAGATAAAATCACGCTCTATCTGAGTACAAAGATAGGTGTCTTCATCTTTTAAACTCTCAGCAATCTCTCGTACTTTAGCATCTCCACATACTATCTCAATCCCAAGAGCAGCTTGCCCCATAGGTGGAATCATCATATCTAAAGAGAGTTTTTCTACATGGGGAATATCTTTAAGTAAATCCAGTCTGTCAAGTCCAATAAACGCGAGGATAATAGCATCATACTGTCCCTCTGCGAGTTTTCTAAGACGTGTATTTACATTACCACGTAAGTCTTTTACTTTTAGATCTGGTCTTTTTTGTAAAAGTTGCATACGGCGACGAAGTGAAGTTGTACCAACCACTGCACCTTGAGGTAATTCATCTAAAGAGTTGTAAGTGTGAGAGAGAAAGACATCACTTTGATCTTGACGCTGAGTAACAGCAACAAGCTCTAAACCCTCAGGTATGTAAGTAGGTACATCTTTGAGTGAATGTACTGCAATATCTGCTTCACCTGCGAGCATTGCATCTTCAAGCTCTTTTGTAAAATGCCCTTTTCCACCAATAAGTGCAAGTGGTTTATCTAAAACCTTATCACCATTGCTTACTATCTTGTTTAAAACAACTTCAACATCAGGATAGCTAGCTTCAACTCTCTCCTTGATATGATAAGCCTGCCAAAGAGCCAAATCAGAAACACGTGTTGCAATAGTGAGTTTAGTCATAATTTATAGAGCCTTTTTATATTTTTTCTTCGTATTGTCTATCTTATCGTCAAAATAAACTGTTGGTGTTCCACCAACCATAAGTACTTCTGCTATATCCATATCTTTGTTGACATGTTCTAGTACCTCTTTTGTTTTTATATCTTTAGGTGTGATGTTTGTTTCCATAGCTTTATTGAAAGCTTTAAGAATTTTTTTAACATCTCTTTCTCTTGGGTTAATTTTTACTTTATAAAGCTTTAACACAGCATCTTTCACACCTTCTAGCTCTGCTGCAACTGCTGCTTTTACTAGTGTTGGTGAAGCTGGATGAATTCTATCTAAAGGAAAATGATAATAGTAGATAGCAAATTTCTTTGGTTGTTTTTGCATCTCTTGGATTGCTTTAGGAACAAAACCTCTACAAAATGGGCATAATGGATCTGAAAAGAAAACTACTCTATGTGTAGCATTTGCATCACCATAGATAAGGTTTGCTTTATTGTAATACTCAGCTTTGAAGTCTGGTTTCACATAATCAACCATACTCTCGCCTGAAGAGAGATCAGTAAGCTCTTTTGTAATCACTGTACCATCTGAGAACCAGATCATACGCTGTTTTACATTTCTACTTCTATTACCCTCTTTGACAGTAGCATTTACTTTGATAATATAAGCATCAAACCCCTTAGGTTTAGGGATTTTAACAACATCTACAACTTTTACATCTATCTTCGTTATTTTTGGGTTATCACCAAACTGATCACTTAAAAATTCTTCTATTTTTTCGCTAGTTGTCTGTGCATAAATAAAACTACTTGTGAGTAGAGTTATGCTCAATAATTTCAACATCAATGACATCTGCATCCTTTTGAATATTTGTTTGTTCATTGTAAGAGGTATTACAATTTCCTGATTTTACATTATAACGGTTAACAATCATACTTGTTATCACACTAAACTGGAGTAATATACCTAATATATCTGTTAAAAACCCTGGAATTATGAGTAAAATAGCTCCAAAAAGTGTAAAAAGATTTAATCTTTGAAACTGCTCTAAATCTATACAGTTGTATGAAACTGCCGTCATATTTTCTACAAGAGTTTTCCTAAAATTAATTAAGATAGATATACCAATAAAGGCTGAAAACATAATCTCTGCAAAGGTTGCTAATCCACCAATGGCTGAAGATATATTGACTGAGATGATAACTTCAAGAAAAAGGTAGATTATAAAATAGAGCATCTTATAAAAGCTCCATCACTGCATCATATATTTTATCTGCATCCACAGTAGTTTTCTCTTTTGTAGCTCGCTTAAATATTTGAACAGAACCATTTACAAGCTCTTTACCAATCACAACAGTGTAAGGAAAACCAATAAGTTCAGCATCTTTCATCTTAAAGCCAAAACGCTCTTTTCTATCATCAAGCATCACTTCTACACCAGCATCTTGAAGTTGTTTGTAAAGTAGCTCACCAGCTTCTACTTGAGCTTCATCTTTAATATTACTAATCATAATATTTACCATATATGGTGCTGTCGCTTTTGTCCAGATACAACCACTCTCATCATGATGTTGCTCTATTACAGAAGCAACTAAACGCGATACACCCATACCGTATGTACCCATAATGAATGGTTGAGCTTTTCCATTTTCATCTAAATACTCAGCTTTTAGAGCCTCAGAGTATGTAGTGCCTAGTTTAAAGATATGCCCTACTTCAATCCCTTTTCTAAAAGAGAGAGTACCATCACAATGGGGACAAGTGTCACCCTCATTTACCTCGGCGATATCTGCAAAATAAGCCACATCAGAGATAATCCCTAAATCAACACCTATAAAGTGATAATCTTTTTCATTTGCACCACAAATCATATTTGTAGCATTTTTAAGTTCGCTATCTATTACATGTTTTGCTTTATCTTGATCGAGTGGTCCTATAAAACCAGGAGTAAGTCCAAGCTCTTTGAGCTCCTCTTCACTTACGTCTTCTATATCGAGTGCTTCTGCTGCATTGAGAGCTTTTACCTCTTGGAGATTATCACAACCTCTCATAAAGAAAAGAACAACTTCGCTCCCCTCTTCATAGATCAGTTTTTTTGCAACACATTTCACTGTATAGTATGGATCTACTTTGAAAAATTCTGCTAAATCTTCTATGCTTTTAACATCAGGAGTTAAAAATTTGTTAAAATCTGCCTCAGGTGCCTCTGGGACACTAGCACGACCTGAACGAATAGCTGCTTCTACATTTGCACCATATTCACACTTAGAACAGATTGCTATAGTATCTTCACCGCTATCTGCTATCACCATAAGCTCTTTAGATCCACTTCCACCGATGGCTCCGCTATCTGCTTCAACCACTCTAAAATCAAGCCCTAAACGAGTAAGTATTTTCTTATAAGCTGCTTCCATAGCATCAAATTCTCTATCTAAATCTTCAGTAGAAGCATGAAAAGAGTAACCATCTTTCATAATAAATTCACGTCCACGCATAAGCCCAAAACGTGGTCTTGCTTCATCACGAAACTTGGTTTTGATTTGGTAAAGATTAAGTGGAAGATTTTTATATGAAGTGATACGATTGCGAACTAAATCCACCATCATCTCTTCATGAGTTGGCCCAAGAACAAACATATTATCTTTTCTATCACGAAAACGCAGTAACTCTTTTCCAAACTTCTCAATACGACCAGATTCTGCCCATAGGTCAGCCGGAGTTACAAAAGAGAGTTCCACCTCTTGAGCTCCCACCTTAGTCATCTCTTCATTGATAATATTTTCTATCTTTTTAATCACTCTTTTAGCTAGAGGCATGTAATTATAAAGCCCTGCTGCAACTTGCGAGATAAATCCTGCACGAGCCAAATAGATATGACTTGCTAATGTTGCATCATTTGGTGCTTCTTTAGATGTTGGTATAAATGCTCTTGTTCTTCTCATATTATTCTCTCTCTTTTTTCATCATTGCACTCATGGCATTACTTAGCATAGTTGATGCCTTATCTTCTGTGCCACAACGCATATTTTGTGTAAAGTCATGTAAAAAGCGTTTGAGTACCTGCTCACACATCTTTTGTGCTTGTTCTTCATACTCTTTTGGAATATAACCCGCATTTACAACTCTTTGTGTCTCTTCCTCTGCCGCCTTTTGAGCCCGTTTATAAAACTCTTTGATAATTGGTTCAATATCTTGATTACTTAACCATTCAAAAAACTCAACAACACCACGACCAATGATGGAGTGTGCTCCACGAGCAGCCTCTTCACGAGCTGAGAGATTTTCATCAACTATCGTTTTTAAATCATCTATCACATAAAGATGGATTTTTTCACCCTTTGAGTAACTAATATCGCGAGGAAGTGCCAAATCAAACCAGTATCTATCAAAGTTTTGAGGTTCTATAATTGCATCAGTGATGATAGGCTCAGGTGCACTTGTTGCCGTAAAAAGTACCTCAAACTCATTGATTGCTTTTGCAAGATCTGAAAATGGCATCGTTTTTACACCACACTCTTTTGCAAGTTTTTGGGCCTTATGATGTGTTCTATTCATGATATACACATCAGCACCAGCATTTACAAGATGTTTGGCAGTGATCTCACTCATCTCACCAACACCAATAATTAGTGCTTTTTTACCCTCTACATTCTCTACCAATGATTTTAGCTTATTGACTGCTACACTTGCCATTGAAACAGGCTTAGAGGAGATATCTGTCGCGTTTCTTACATTGGCTGCACATTTAAAAGCATTTTTCATAGCACGTGCTAGTTTCTTCCCACAATAACCTTGATCATAAGCAAACCTAAATGCATCTTTAAGTTGTCCCACGATCTGTGTTTCACCAAGAACCATAGAATCAAGTGAAGAAGCAACCATAAAAAGGTGGTGAATGGCTGAGGCATCATCAAAGATATCTGCACGCCCCTCTAACTCCTCTATACTTAAACCTGCTCTTGCACTCAGCATCTTAAAAATATGCTCGGTTGCAGTAGGGATGTCAGAACAGTTACAAAGTACTTCCATACGATTACATGTAGAGATAAGAATCGCTTCTGTAATCACATCAGAACTTGTCAGAAGTCGAAGACATCCATGCATATTTTCATCATCAGGGTAAGAGAGTTTCTCTCTAATTTCTAAGGTGGAGTTTTTATGAGTAAAGCTTATATTTAAATAGTGCATTAGTAGTTTCTTTTTATCATGGTTTCTAAGATAGCGACAAGTTCGACATCTTCACTCATCGCATTTTGAGCTTCAGCTGAGAGTTTTTGTGCAAGTTGAAATGACTTCTCTACAGTTTTATACTCTTTCATTTTTTGCTGTATCCATTGTGTATCTTCTTGAGAGATTTTTTTTGCATGAAGTGAGAGTAGTTTTTCTTTTTCATCTTCATTAAGGTGGTGGTAAAGGTAGATATATGGAAGTGTACATTTACCTTCTACAAAGTCATTCATAGCAGGTTTTCCAAGTGTTGCCTCATCAGAAGTGATATCTAAGATATCATCTATAATCTGAAAAGAAAGACCTAAGTTTCTTCCATAAAGGGCATGTTTTTTGGCATCTTTACCTACAAGTAAGGCAGATGCTTTTGCAGCTGCTTCTATAAGTGTTGCAGTTTTAAGGTAAAGCATATCGAGGTATTTTTCCTCATCAGAGTTAAACTCTTCTGCCATTTTTACATCCATCATCTCACCTTTAGAGAGTGCTGTAACAGAAGCAGCAATAGTTTGTGCAACCTCTTTATCAAACGCTACAAGTTCTGTAAAACCTTTAGAGTACAAAATATCTCCAAGCATAACTGCTGTTTTACTTCCCTCTGTCGCGTTTACAGAACTGACACCACGACGTGTCATTGCATCATCTATCACATCATCATGAAGAAGTGAAGCTGCATGAATCAACTCTACTATAGCAGCTAAGAGTGGTGCATCTTTATGCTCTCGCGCAATTTTAAGAATCAGTTTTGCACGAAGGCGTTTTCCACCACTTAGCATTCCAAAAAGATGAGTCACCTCATCATAATCTATCTCTTGTATAAGTCTTGCTATCTCTGCTTCAACTCTTTGCATCTTCTCACTTTTGTTTTAATTCTTCTAATTCTATCTGCATCTTCTCATCACTAAGCATCAAATCAAAACTTGCCTGCTGAGTACTAAAATCAAACTTTTTAAATTTAACTAGTATGTACGGTACATTATAAAAATCAGCTCCAGGAGTTTTTAATTCTACTCGAAAACTTTGATTTTTATGGTTTAAATATAAAATATTTTGAGCAACTTTCTTATCGTATGAGCGAAAAATTACTAAACCATCATTAATATACAGTGTCCACCTAAATGTAAAAAGTCTTTCTTTTGCACCATATTTTACAAGAAATTTCTTTTGCTCATCCTTTTTTAGAGATATTTTTTTAATTTCTCTAAAATCATTGGCATATATGACACTTATAAGAAGTGTCATACTTAAAATTACTCGTAAAAGTGCTAGCAACTACTCGCTCTTTGAAACGATGTCGCCAGTAAGTTCAATACAAAGAGATTTTGTTTTACTCTCTACTTCGTCACGTCTTGAATGTTTAAGCATCTCTACCTCTGCATAAAAGTCTTCACCAAGCTTCTCAGCAAGTAAAATCTCCATTGCTGCACGTTGTGTGATGAAATTCTCTAAATCAAATCTTACTACATCATTGTTTGCAGTAAAAATAATATCCATAAGTTTACTTTGTGGTGTTCCTAAAAACACATCATCTTCATCTTCAAATAAAGCACTATATTTACTCATTTTATTTCCTTTGTTTATTTATATTTTGCGATTATAGCAATACTTACTTAATGATTTGGGTGCCTACACCCTCTGATGTAAAAAGTTCAAGTAACATTGAGTGTTCTAAACGACCATCAATAATATGAGCTTTTTGTACACCACCATCAATCGCCTCTAAACAGGCATCAACCTTAGGTACCATACCACCATGGATCGTTCCATCTGCCTTTAAGTTTTCTACTTCAGAGCGTGTCAAAGAAGCTAAAAGTTCTTTATCGTTGTTTAAAACACCCTCAGTATCTGTAAGGAAGATAATTTTATTTGCACCTATTGCTTTTGCAACATAAGAGGCACATAAGTCAGCATTGATGTTAAAACCAGGATGTCCCATCTCTTCACCCGCTGCAATAGGAGCGATCACAGGGACAAAACCCTCTCTTATAAGATTAAGAATCACATCAGGTTTTACATCTGTAATATTTCCGGTAAGACCCCATTTATTAAAATCTTTTGCCTTAGCTGTAATAAAATGTGCATCTTTACCACTCACACCTATCGCCTTAGCACCATATGAGTTGATCAGAGAAACAATCTCTTTGTTTATCTCACCACTAAGAATCATCTCAGCGATTCTCATCACCTCTTTTGTTGTTACACGCTGTCCATCTATAAATTTCGTATCGATATTTAGGGCATCAAGCATATCAGTGATCTTTTTTCCACCACCGTGCACGATAACAGGCTTAATCCCAACAAGGTGCATAAGCAAGATATCTTCTGCAAATTTCTCTTTAAGTTGTGGAGAGGTTTGAGCAGAGCCACCATATTTTATAACAACTATCTCTTTACGGAACTCTCTTATAAATGGAAGAGCATCTAGAAGTGTTTTAACTGTTTCAATTTTTGCTTGCAATATAATTTCCTATAATCTTAAATACTTTTTCATCTACCTCTACCTCTAAATCTAAAAGAGAAAGGGGAAGTCCAAATGATTCCACTTTTACAAAATCTTTATAAGTTACTAAAAGTGAATCTGAGCCATCTTTTGACAAAACATTCTCGAGCTCACTTTTTACAAAGGAGTGATGATCTTCAAAGTAGTTTTTACTCACTACATCTGGAAGAAATTCATCTAAACGCTGCGGTCTTGCTATGGCTGTTAAGAGCGACATTTTATCACGTTTATCTTTAAGTTCTACTCTTCGTTTAAAATCAACACCATCAACCAATACAAGAGCATCTTTTTTTGCCCAGAGTCTCTCACGAAAAGGACCGGATGGTAAACAAGAATTATTTGGACTTTTTACATCAATAAGAATATCAAGTTTTTCAATATTATGTTTAGAATAAGCATCATCTAAAAAGACGATCCTACACCCCATCTCTTTTGCCTTGAGTATCCCTTTTGTTCTATCTTCACTCACAATCACAATAGCATCTTGTAATTTATGTGCATAAATCATCGCTTCATCACCACTGACATTTACATCTTCTAAAATGCCCCTCTTATCTTTAATGACATAGAGTCCTTGAGAATCTCTCCCATAACCACGAAGCACAACTGCTACATTTTTATACCTTGAAGCCAATGCAGTGACAAGTGGTGTTTTTCCACTTCCACCTACACTTAAGTTACCAACACTAATGATTTTAATTCCAAAATCTTGAGGTTTTTGTAGTTGAAAACGCCAGTACATTATAGAACAATAGAGCCATGAGAGTGGGAGAAGAAAAAAAGAAAGAAGTTTTTGAAAAAGATTTGGGTTGTAGAAGTAGTTCTCAACCCAAAATACGAAAGAGCTTTTCAAGATAAATTATACTCTTGTTTTTGCTATTTTTTTGATTTTACTAATGACAGTTTTCACCTCATCATCACTCATACTTGCATAGATAGGTAATGAAAGTACCTGCTGGTAAGAGCGCAGTGCTACTGGAAAATCATTGACTCTTAGTGAGTACTTTGACTTATAGTATGTTAAGAGATGTAATGGGATGTAGTGAAGTCCAGTTCCTACACCCTCTTCTCTTAATGCCACAGCAAATGAATCACGGTTTTTATCTATCTTTATGATATATAAAGAGAAAGGGTTTTCTTCATTGTCCATACTTGGAACACTTACATGATCAACACCATCAAGAGCATCACTATACATCTTAGCAATCTCTTGTTGTCTTTTAATATTTGCATCTTGCTCTAAAATTTGGGCTCTTATATAGGCTGCATTAAGTTGACTAAGAGAATAATCATTCCCAATATCTGTTACATCATAGATATACTCTAAGGCATCTTCATCACGAACAATTGCATGGTTTGCTAAAAGACGAGCTCTCTCCATAATTTCATCATCATTAGTTACAAGCATCCCTCCGTTACAAACATTTTTCTTAAGATGTGGAGAGAAGTTAAAACAAACTATATCGGCACCAGTTGATCCAATCTTTTGACCATTATAAGTTGCACCAAGAGCATCAGAAGCATCTTCAACAATTTTTACATCATAGATACTTCCCATTTTATACACACGTTCTAAATCAACACAAGCACCACCAACATGGGTAAGAATAACAGCCTTGAGTTTTTTACTCTTATTCTCTTCAAGATATGCTTCTAACTTCTCAAGGTTGATGTTATAACTTCCCTCTTCTATGTCTATAAAGACAGGCTCTGCATCAAAATGGCGTACCACTTCTGGAACACTAGGGTGAGAATTTACAGAACATACTACTTTATCGCCACGTTTTAAATCGAGTGCTAACATTGCAAGATGAAGTGCTGAAGTTCCATGTGAAGTAGCAAGAGCATACGAAGCTCCTACATACTCTACAAACTCATCTTCAAGTTGCATCACTTGGTTTACATTTTCAGCATCTAAAACATCACTTACATTTGAATGTGTTTCACGAGAACTTTCATACTTACTAAATGGTATTTTTAATTCTTTTTTCATACTATTTTCCTTTATAAAGTTATATCTCTAGGATAGTTAAAATCATGATTCAGTGTACGCGATGTCAATTTTGCAATCACCGGCATTTTTCTCTTAAAATGATTTCTAAATATTTTTTGAATAATCATATCCAACATCTTTACATCAATACCACGAGCAATTATCTCATCACGGGAGAGTCTCTCTTCAACATAAAGTTTCATAGCCCCATCAAGCTGGGCATAAGTGTAACCTAAGTCGGCTTCATCACTTTGACCATCCCATAAATCTGCTGAGGGTGGCTTTTTAATTATAGAGCGACTTACACCAAGATACTCTGCGAGTTCAAACACTTCACTCTTATACAGATCACCTATGGGGTTTATAGCCGAGGCCAAATCTCCATAGAGTGTTCCATACCCTAGCATCAATTCACTCTTATTGCTTGTGCCTAAAACAAGAGCATTCTCTCGAGCACTTATGTCAAAAAGTGTTGACATTCTCATACGAGAAGAGAAGTTCCCTTTTCTTAAATTATCAAGATGAGGGTTCATCTCTTCATAAGCTCTTAGCATTGGCTCAATTGAGCAAGTGATGGCGTTTAGACCAAAATCTCTACACAACTCATCTGCATCATCAAGTGAACTTTGCGAAGAGTACTGTGAGGGCATTTTTACACATAAAAGATTTTCCCCAAAAGCCTTTTGTGCTAAAACTGCAACCACAGCAGAATCAAGTCCACCACTTAGTCCAATAACAACTTTTTTAATCCCAGTCTTTTCAACCTCGTTTTTTAAAAAAAGCTCAAGGTACTCAGCTATTTGCTTATATTTACTCATGTAGAAATTATAAACCTTTAAAAATAATTAACGATATAGATTATAACTAATCTTAGTTAATAAATTCTCTTTAAGTTAACACACCTCTTTTTGAGCCATTATTTTCAGTTCACCACAAGAAAATCCAGCCTCTTTACGAGCTTCTATGTTTAAATCATTTGGTCGTAAAAAACCACGTGGATAGTATTTTTTGATAATCTCAAAGTATATATTTGTATCTACATTTTCTAATTCACAAGCGTATGTAAACCAAGTATCCCCTTTTTTTACATGCTCTATCTCTTCATCTAAAATAATTTCCAAATTACTTACAATTTTTTCTATCATCTCATTTTTTGGAAGTTTTTTTAGCTTTTTGAGTATCATCGGTGTGGCATCAAGCCCATTGGCTTCTAGGTAACGGGGCACCACTGCCATTCTCTCTACAAAAGAGTGCTGTGTTTTTTGACTTGCTTCAAAGAGAGCATTATGTACTTCAACATCTCCATACTTTGCATCAAGTTCTTTTAAAAGAGTTTCTAGCATCAAAAAATGTCTTATCTCATCATCTGCCACCTCTAACCAATCATCGTAGTAGGCTTTTGGAAGATGATGAAATCTATAAGCAGCATCAAGTGCTAGATCGATAGCCGAGTACTCTATATGTGCAACAGCATGAAGAAGATTTATCTGCCCCTCTTTAGAGGTGAGATTTTTACGTTTTGGAACATCTTGAGGAGAGATAACACGACAAAACTGTTCATAAGAAGGATTTGTAAACTCTTTAACATCATATTCATTTTCAAAAACACAAGTACCATTTTTATATGCTTCATAAAAAGTTTGAAAACTTTCTATCTTCTTTTGTAGACTTGGTGCTTCTAAAATTAATTCTAATTCTTTATAAAAATTCATAAGCATATAATGCTATAATCTCGCTAAAAAAGAGATGAATATGACCATAAAAGTGCAACCAATGGGAGTATACCAAACCAACTGCTACATCGCTACTGTAGATGGAAAAGATTTTATCATTGATCCAGGGGTAGATGCTACAGAGTGGGTAAAAGAAAATGTCACAAACCCTGTCGCCATTTTAAATACACATGGACATTTTGACCATGTATGGAGTAATGCAGAGCTTCAAAAAGATTTAGGTATAAAACTTTACACTCCTCAAGGGGATGTGATGCTTCTTAATTCTAGTGCATGGATGCCAGACCTTCCACCATCAACTCCAGATGTAGAAGTAAAACCTGACGAGAGCATAGATTTTGATGGTGTTGAAGTAAAATTTCACCATTTTCCAGGGCACTGTCCTGGATGTTCTATGATTGAGATAGAAGATGCTATCTTTAGTGGTGATTTTATCTTTGAAAGAAGTATAGGTCGAACTGATTTTCCATACTCAAGTCCTGAAGATATGAAAAAATCACTTCAAAAATTTAAAACTATTCCCTATAACAAAACTCTTTATCCGGGTCATGGTGGTACAACTACCATCAAACAGGAGCAACAACATTCTGATTACTGGATAAACTCATTATGAGCCATTTTGATAAGCGGGCCGATAGTTGGGATAGTGGTGATATTCGTGTCAATGGGGCACAAACAATTGCAAATGCCATAGAAAAAGAGATAGCACTTCAAAAAGATATGGAGATTCTTGATTTTGGTACAGGAACAGGACTTCTTGGTTTTGAGATAGCTAAAAAAGTAAAACAGGTTTATGGGGTTGACACCTCTGCTGGTATGCTTGAAAAACTCAAAGAGAAAAATACTCCTGAGCTTAGTATCATTCCAATACAACAAGATATCGTGCAAAAACCTCTAGAACAAAAATTTGATGGTCTTGTAAGTTCTATGACACTTCATCATGTTAAAAACTTAGAAAAGTTTTTTCAAACAATACATACAAATCTAAAAGAAGATGGTTTTATAGCCATAGCAGACTTAGAGAAAGAGGATGGAACATTTCACTCAGATAATAGTGGAGTATTTCATTTTGGATTCCATGAAGCAGAGCTTATTGAGATTGTTAAAAAAGTAGGATTTAAAGATGTAAAGATACAAAATATCAACACTATCAATAAACCCCATAAAAATTTTGGAGTCTTTTTACTTACAGCAAAGAGATAGTCTTTTATAAATTATTCATCACCAGGATGTGTTCCACTTTGTTCCTCTTCTTCCTCTAAGAGTTTGAGTTTTAAAACATGTTTATCTGTAATAACTGTTTTAAATTCACCCTCAAATACTTTTATATCTAAAACAAACCCTTCAACATGAACATTACGTTTACGACCCTCTTTATGACGAACGCGAGCAACAATATTTACCTCATCATGAAATTTTACAGGAGATAAGAACTGGCAATCACTTCCCACTAAGACAACATTACGTTCATTGACAGCAAGCATCGCTGCATAATCGGCAGCACTAAAGATAAAACCACCATGAATAAGTCCAATATCATCAGCAACCATCTCAGGAATCGTTGTTAAACGTAACTCAACATACCCATGTTCTATCTTTAAAACTTCACCACAAAGGTCTTGATTAATTCTCTCATGAGTTTTAACAATAACCTGTTCCTCTTCATCTTTATAATCGTGAAGTTCTAACTCGTCTTCATGTTGGTTTTCTTCTTGCATTATTTTTTGTCCTTTATTAGTCTTACATATATGCGTTGTGGTGCTGGGTAACCCTCTACAGTTTTTGTAGAATCTTCAGGGTCTAAAAAGTCTTCTAAAGATTGCCCCTCTATCCACTCAGTTTTTCTTTGTTCACCCTCATCGGTAATCATTGTTTCTAAGATTTCAAACTCACAAAATCCCGCTCTTAAACACCAATGTTTTAAAGCTTTTATAGTTGGCACAAAGTAGATATTTGGAATCTTTGAATAAGATGATGCAGGACAAAGTGCCATCTCCTCTTCACCATCTATATAAAAAGTGTCAAGTATCACTTCCCCTTGCTTATCTAAACCCTTATAAAGTTGTTTTAACATTGCCACTGGGTCACTTCTATGGTATAAAACGCCAAGACAAAAGATGGTGTCAAATTTTTCTTCATAAAACTCTACATGCTCAACACCTAGTAGTTCATAGACAATATCACTCTTTATAAAATGGTTTATAAAATCAAACTGTGTTTTATAAACAGGTGAAGGGTCAAAACCAACAAGTAGTTCCGGTTCATCTTCCAACATTCGAAACATATAATAACCATTGTTACACCCTATATCGGCAACTCGTTTGTTTTTTAAATCAAAATGCTTACGAAGGAGGTTGTATTTAATGTTACTTTTCCATTCACTGTCTATATAAAGTTCTCCAATTTGAAAAGGACCTTTTCTCCATGGCATAAGTAGTTTTGCTGTGTCATAAATCTTTTTCTCATTCAACTTGGCAGAAATTTTTACTACATCACCTAAATCAATTTTACATTCTACATCTTCTAAATCATCTAATGCTGCTCTAAGTGGAGCTATATTTTTCCAAGTCATCCATTTTTGGCGCTCTTTTCTTACATCTTCTAAGTTCATTTTATACTTTATCTATCTAAATTTTACTATAATTGTAGCAAAAAAAGTTTAGGAATATTTATGCGCTTAGAGAAAAAAGCTACTGTAGTCTCCACAAGTGTTGCTGCACTACTAGTACTCTTAAAAATGACTGTGGGTATTTTAAGTGGTAGTATCGCTGTTTTAGCCTCTGCAATTGACAGTTTTTTAGACCTTACAGTCTCTTTATTTAACTACTTTGCACTCAACTCTTCAGAGAAAGACCCAGACGATCAGTTTCACTTTGGTCGTAGCAAGATAGAACCACTTGCCGCTGTCATTGAGGGGGTTGTTATCTCCCTCTCTGCACTTTTTATCCTTTATGAAGCACTTTCAAAGATTGTTCATCCTAGAGATATGTCCCATATGAGCGAAAGTGTTGGTGTTATGATAGCATCGTTTATTATTACAGCTGGATTAGTCGCGTTTCTTCTCTATGTAGCAAAAAAAACCAACAATATGGTGATTCGTGCAGATGCACTTCACTATAAAACAGACCTCTTCTCAAATGGTGCTATCCTTTTTGCTCTTCTTGCTATACATTACACAGGAGAACAGCTTATAGACCCTATTTTAGGTGTTGCAATCTCATTTTATATGATCTATTCTGCTATACCTATCATTAAAGAGGGAACATTGATGCTTCTTGATGCAGCCTTACCAAATGAGGATATAGAAAAAATCAAAGAGATTATTGAAGCTGAACCAGTGATACAAGATTATCATTACCTAAAAACAAGAGAATCGGGTTCCCATATTTTTATATCTGTGCATACCGTTTTTAATGTAAGTATCTCTCTTTATGATGCCCATCTGATTGCAGATAAAGTTGAAGCTAAGATAAAAGAGTACTTTGAAGATAAAAAGGTCCATATTCTTATACATATGGACCCTTACGATGATTCAGAGATGAATGACGAGGAGGAGGAGTGGTAAAAACTACTTCTTCTTTTTAACTCGTTACATCCCCGTTGGGAATGTGCCCTGAAATAAGTACCTTTTGGGTGCATACAACAACCCAAACAACAGTAAAAATTCCCAAACTGGAGCTTGGGAACTAGTTGAAGATCTTCATTAATAACATCGTCCGTAATATAGTGATGATTTTTTTTGCTTTTGATAGATTATTTATCTATCCATTTGAATATGTCAAGAAGAATAATTTTATTATTGTTATTATCTATAAAATATGGAATTGTATATCCTTTAAAAATATAATCTCTTATATTTTCATTATCATAATAGAGTGATTTTCTTGATTTATATGGAAAATTAGATATTGAGTTTACAGCTTTTTGCAGTTTTCTATTAAATTTCTTTGCATAAATGAGTCCATCTTGGGCTATATAGTCGAGTATATTATCTAATGAAGCCAAAAATAAATCATCTTTTTGAAGTTTCATTCTTAACTATGTCTTTTAATGAGTCTTGTTTCTATATCATCCCAATCTTTACTTGTTAATTCGGTAAAACTTTCAGGATTCTTCTCATATCTTTTGACTGCATCAGAAACTCTTTTTTTTGCTTCTTGTGTAGTAATAGCGGGATATCCATCATCTACTAAATCAAATAAAAATTCTTTGACTTTTTCTTGAATATCTATGCCACTATGAACAATATTTTGATAAACACCATCTTCAAGTTCTATTTTTAGTGTTTGCATTATTCTTTCCTTTAGCTTTTATTTAGAGCCTCATCTTGTAATTATATCAAGTTTTTTTATTTATACAGATTTTGAACGAATTGGAACTACTTCTTCTTTTTAACTTTTTTCGCTTTAAACTCTTTACTTGCAATATTTTCTAAAAATACAGTTGCATAAGAGCCTTTTGGAAGGGTAAACGATACTTTCATAATGTCAAAGTTATTTGTATAGTCCATTACTATGTCTGAAGGAAATACCACTGCATCACGGCGTTGCCCTTTGTCATACAAAAAGCCATCATCGTACTTCTCTTCTATCACTCTTGCCTCACCTCTTGCACGGTACACATCGCGACCACAAAGAAGTCCCGTAGGTACCACTTTTTTCTCTTCAAAATCTTTTTGAGGGAGTTTTTTAGGGGTAAAAATTTTACCATCTTCAAGACTTTTAAATACATCACCCTCTAAAAGCATAAACTTGCCACTATTTTTCTCACGACTCAGAAGTACACGCTCCTCAAGCCAGTCATTAAAAAATACAGACTGATAAATGGAGATAAGAAACTTCTTTAACTTTGCATCATTAATAAACAGGTCTCCTGCTATCATCGCTTTTGCTTGCTCAATTGAGTCTTCATCACGACCAAAACGTTGGTATCCAAAGTAGTTTGGAAGTCCAAATTTTTCTGATTTTCTTGCGAGTTTCTCAATCTGTCCTGCTTGAATTTGGTTCACTTCAAAGAGGTTAATACTAAAACGGTTTCCTAGTAAATCACCCATACGAATAGAGTGAGTATGCCTTGTAATTTTAAGAATTTTAATCTGTGGATTTTTAAACTTTTTAAGTGCTTTTTCATACTTAGCTTCTATAGAGATATACTGAGTAGTTGTCGCATGCTTATCTTTAAGCCCTGCATAGCCAATCTTTTCTGCATTGATATCTAAATGCTTTGCAAAACTTGCAATCATATCCCAAGTGGTCATCTCCACTTTTTGTATATGTAAGATAAGAAAATTTCCATTCCCTTTCCACTCTAAGCCTATCTCATCTACTATAAAGTCTTCTTTATTTTGCTCAAATTTAAAGTGAATTGGCTCACGTTGTTCTAAATACTGTCTCATTTTCTCTCTTTTATAATTGTAAAAACTTTAGCTCTTTACTTGCTTTTGCTATGTCTGAATCTATCGCTTTTTTTAGCTCTTCTAAAGTATCAAACTTTGCATTCTCTCTTATAAACGCCACAAAGCGAATATCTGCATTTTTCTCACATAAAACTTTACCATCAAGTATATGTGATTCTATGGCAAAACTACCATCTGTACTAACACGATGCCCTATAAAGCTCACACTTGGATGAAAGTGCTCTTCATTATCTATACGAGTTAAAGTAACATAGACACCCTCTTTAGGTATCAAAAATTCTGGTGCTTCTATGTTTATAGTAGCTACTAACTCTTTAGCACCTATACCCTGCCCTTTTATGAGCTTACCGATGATGGTATAGTTATGCCCTAAAAATTCATTAGCACCTTTGATGTCGCCAAGTTGCAATTTTGCACGAATTTTATGTGAATGGACTGAATCATTATGGTGTTGAACCTCATCAACCACTACTACCTCTCCATCAAAAAGAGTTTTCAAGTCTTCAAATGAGTAGCGTCTATCTTTTCCAAAATGGAAATCATACCCAACAACAATCTTCTCTAGTTTAGGGAAGTTCATTTTCAAAAGTTGAATAAACCCTTCACCATCTAAATGGCGAATATCTTCAAGTTGAAAATAAAGTATATGCTTATCAGTGAATTTTTCACGATTGCATTTAGGGGTAAGGTTAGCATACCCTGTTTCTATAACTACAATAGTTCCATCTTCACCAAGCTCATTAAAAAGTGCTTGATGTCCGATGTGCATACCATCAAACCCACCAATTGCGATTGCTTTACTGTTTTTCATAGTGGCATTATAGCAAAGAAGCCTTTAGAGTACTCAATTTTTTTCTTGCTCTTTCATCATATGTTTCTTTGTTTTAGATGTGGCTACTGCCTCATAAGGGTTTTCTGGCCAGTAGTGGCGTTTATATTTCCCTCGAAGCTCTTTTCGCACTTCAGAGTAAGAGTTCTCCCAAAAGCTGCTTATGTCATAAGTGATTTGTATAGGTTGCATCGCTGGTGAGAGTAGTTGTATCTGTAAAGCAACACTCCCTTGCAAAATTTTAGGTGTTCTCTCAAGTCCAAACATCTCTTGGAGTTTTACCTTTAAAACAGGTTTTTCTACATCTGTATAATCTATAAAAATCTTTGAGCCACTAGGAACTTGCACACTTCTTGGTGCTAGTAGTTCTAACTCCTCTTGCTCACTCCAAGATAAACGCGACAATAACATTGGGTAGATATCTAAAGCTTGTAAGGCTTTTACACTTGAGACACCATTCATAAAAGGCTTTAACCAAGTGTCTAAACTCTTTAATAAAGAACTATCATCTAGTTTTGGCATGGTGCTGTTTAAATGTTTATTTACAAAGGCAACTCTTTGTTGAAGTACTTGTGCCTTTTTACTCCAAGTTAAAAGTTCTAAACCCTCTTTTTGCATAAGTTCTAAAAGAAGTGTACTAATATCGTGCTTGTTTCCTAAAGAGAGAGGTTTTGAGTAGAGTTCAAGTGCAAAAAAACACACCCTCTCACGTAGGTCAAATTTTTGAGTCTCTTTGTTAAATGTTAGTGTCTCTTTTTTAGTTATATGATGAGTAAAAAACTCCTCTAGTAAATCTAAACTCACTCCCATTGCAGAGTAAATTATGGAGTCTTTTTCATGAGCACCCAAGTTTGCCACAACCAAATACTCTTCATTAAAAAGAGAATCTTCTTGATTTATGAGAGCCCCTTTTGAGTTACTCAGTTTGTATTTATTATTATTTTTTACTCTTAATTTTGCTAGTCTATCTGGGTAAGCCAAAAGAAGTAAAACAGCCATCATCTCTTGGCTATAAGGCTTATTCTTTTGTGTAATTTTTTTTATCTTTTTAAGCTTTGAAAAGAAAAAATCAGATTGTTTTAAAACCTCTTTGGCAAGGTAAATATTTATATAAGGACTAGTTAAATCTTTTTCTAAAAGATGTGTAAAA
>Ga0256837_1000046_pt1 | contig 105776 bp, 107 predicted proteins | sample 4562384metaG_FD_185976 | JGI IMG/M metagenome (GOLD analysis project Ga0256837, IMG submission 185976) | Hydrothermal vent microbial communities from Guaymas Basin, Mexico - 4561-384 | ecosystem: Environmental > Aquatic > Marine > Hydrothermal vents | place: Mexico: Guaymas Basin | collected...
TAAGTGCCGGTAAAATCTATTTTGTTATGTGTATAGCCGGTGCTTATCTGTTGCAACTTGCATTTTCACAGTTTTATGTTGCAGGTTTGGAAAGCTTTACACAGATCAAAACACTTTCATTGAATGCTGCGATACTGTTGATGCTAGGGTTTGGGGTAAAAGCAGGTATTGTGCCTCTGCACAGATGGCTTCCTTTGGCTCACCCGGCGGCTCCAAGCAGTATTTCCGCCCCTCTTTCCGGCATATTAACAAAAGCCGGAATTTTTGGAATTATTGCAATTATTTATCTTTTTCATTTTGATTCTGAAATTTTTTCTTATTTATTAATAGGTATTGGACTTGTAACTCTTTTTTACGGTGAAGTGAAAACTTTATTTGAAAAAGATATAAAAAGACTTTTTGCGTATTCTACAATAGGTCAGATAGGTGAAATCGTAACGGTTTTGGGACTTATGAGTATGGCGGCTTTGAGTTCAAGTCTTTATCATATTATAAATCACGCGGTTGTAAAAGATCTGTTGTTTTTAAGTGCCGGACTTTTAATATTAAGTGCCGGAAGCAGAAATCTTGACGATTTAAAAGGAATCGGTAAAAAAATGCCGTTTTTGGCTTTCCCTCTCGGAGTGGGTATTTTTGCATTAAGTGCATTCCCTCCTTTTGGAAATTTTAATTCAAAATTTTTAATGATTTTCTCTTCTATGCAGGCAAATAACTATATAGTTGCATTTGGTTTAATTATTGGTGCTGTTATAGGGTTTGTAGGTATGCTCAGGGTTTTTAGATTTATATTTTTATATGAACCTGAAAACGGGAAAGAGTTTAAACAGGTAAAAGGTCTTAAAGTTTTGGTGGTTTATACACTTGCTTTGGGTGCTTTTTTGCTCGGTGTATTTCCAAATTTCGTTTTGGATTTTATAAATACGGCGGTTAGCCATACGCTTGGCAGCAGTGCAAACATGCCTTCATTTAATTTACAGCTTCCTTGGAATGTTGTTATTATGAGTGTGGGAGCTTTAATTGTGTTTTTCTTTGGAAAAACCAGTAAAAACGCAGGAATTCTTGCCGCAAGTTTTTCATTCCTTGCACTTTTGGAGATATTTACACACAAATTTTCATTTGGTATTTTCTTTGCGGCTCTTGTAGCTTTTATGGCTATTTTAAACTTTGTATATGCTGTGCAGTATATGGATCATTCTCACAAACCAAACAGGTTTTTTGCAAACTTTATGATAATGATAGTAGGTATTTTAGGCGTGTCACAGGCTGAAAATATTTATAATATGTTCTTTTTCTGGGAAATTATGGGCGGATGGGCTTTATATATTGCTCTTGTTCACGAGGAAGATCAGTTTTCAATTAAGGAAGCAAGCAAGTATCTTATATATAACTTTGCCGGTGCCGGACTTTTAATGATAGGGCTTTCAATTATTTTGCAATACGGAAGCAGTTGTATGGTGTTTAAAATAATACCTTTAAATAATACTGTTATTTTTGCGATTGTATTGCTGATTTTGGGATTTTTGGCGAAAGCAGCACAGCTTCCTGTCAGAATCGATTATCAGATGCACCCTAAGCCTGCCCCGACTCCTATAAGCGGTTATATTTCTTCAACTATTCTTAAAACCGGACCGTTTATGATGGTGAAGGTTTTTTATTTTACAATAGCGGGAGCGGCTGCAATGAGGCTTATGACTATTGATACAATAGGACATTTTGCCGCTATAATCGGTGTTCTTACTATTTTAATGGGTGCAGGGTTCGGGCTTCTTACAAGTTCTATGAAAAGATTGTTGATTTTCTTGACAGTTGCAGAAATCGGGTATATTGTAGCAGGTGTATCGCTTCTTACAAGCGACGGTTTGGCGGGAGGACTTTTACATCTTGTAAACCATATGTTTTTTAAAGATCTGCTATTCCTCAGTGCCGGTGCTATTTTCTATAAAACCGGAATTGACGATTTGGATAAAATCGGAGGACTTGCGAGAAAAATGCCTGTTACTTTTATAACATTTCTTGTTGCGGTGTTTTCAACAGCCGGTGTTCCTTTATACAGCGGATTTGTGTCTAAATGGATGATTTATCATGCACTTTTGCAAAAAGGCTATGTTTTCTTGGCAGTCATGATGCTTTTAGGTGGTGTTATGATTTTACTTGTGTTTGTTAAATTTTTACATTCTGCATATTTTGGTAAAGTTGAAAAAAGATTTATGAATGTAAGCAGGGTTGATTTGTATATGGCTGTTCCTATGGGAATTTTGGCTGTTTTGAATATATTACTAGGTATATTCCCTGCAATTATGTTAAAGCCAATTAATATGGTTCTTGAAGGGTTTGGATTCGAAACTATTTCATATACATTAACTTCTGTAAGCATAGGGGTTGATACGCTTAATATGGCTGACTTGGCTGTTTGTTTAATTGTTGCAATTATTATAGGCGGACTGTTGATTTTGTATTTCGGAAGAAAAGAAAGAAATACCCATATATTCCTCTCCGGAGTAAGGGATTTAAGCGAGAGTGAAATCCATTTACATTCTAAAAACTATTATGAGCCGTTAATTGTGCTTATTTCTTCAATTATAAAAGTAACCAAAAAAGTATTCGGATTAAAAGGAGGTTACATTGAGCGCTAATATATTAAACTTTTTTATTTTCCCGGGAGGGTTGTTTGCTGTATTTTTCGGTCTTATACTAATAAGCATAGAAAGAATTATGGTTGCACGGTTTCAAGGCAGGGTCGGCCCTGTTTTTTATCAGAATGTTATTGATATAGTAAAACTGTTTAATAAAGAAACTCTTATACCGAAAGATGCAAAAGATTTCGTATTTAAATTTGCGCCTCTTTTCGGATTTTCAGGTATGCTTGTTTTGGTTTATTTTTTACCTGTGCCCGGAGTTTATGAAGGTGCAAAGGGAGATTATGATCTTGTTATTCTGATTTATTTTATGGCGCTTCCCGCTATTTCACATATTTTGGGAGGGGGTGCTTCAAGCTCCCCTTATGCGGCTATAAGCGTAAGTAGAGAGCTTAAACTTATGCTTGTGTATGAATTTGTTTTTATTGTAATAGGTTTTACGCTTGCAATATACGTTGGTCACGGAAACGGTGAATTTTCCCTTAAAAAAATAATGGATTATCAGATGCAAAACGGCTATTTTCTTTTTGACTGGAAATTATGGCCGGCTTTTATAGCGTTTTTAATTTTTGTGCTGGCGACTCTTGAAGTGCCTCCTTTTGAAGTTGCTCATCACAATCATGCCGATATTATGGAAGGATATCTTATAGAATACAGCGGGGCGCCTCTTGCTCTTTTTGAAATAACAGATGCGTTGAAAATTGTTGTTTTAAGTGTTGTTTTTCAAATATTCTTTTTTCCTAATGTTATCGGGGGAGATGTTGTTGTAAATCTTTTATGGTTTATTGTAAAAACCATGTTTTTGGTTGTATTTATTTCACTAGCCCATGCATGTCTCGCATCATTCAGGGCTGATCAAGAATTTAAATTTTTAATTAAAGTTCCGGTAATGTTGTCATTAACAAGTCTTGTTTTGGTTATCTTGTCAATAAAAGGATTAATATGAGTATTATAACTAGAAGTCCCTTTTTATTCAGAATAAATACAGGAAGCTGTAACGGATGTGATGTTGAACTGGCGACTACGGCCATGATTCCTAGATATGACGTTGAAAGACTTGGATGTAGATATACCGGAAGTCCTAAACATGCTGATATTTTACTGGTAACAGGCCCTATAACCGCAAGAAGCAAGCCTTATTTGCTTGAAGTTTTGGATGAACTTCCAAGACCGTTCGTTGTTGTTGCGGTGGGAACGTGTCCTACAAGCTGTGGAATTTTTAGAGATTCATACGCAATCGAAGGGCCTCTTGATAAATATATTCAGGTAGACGTTAATGTGCCTGGCTGCCCCCCAAGACCTCAGGCTATTATCGACGGAGTTGCGAAAGCTCTTGAAATATGGAAACAAAAAATAAGGGATATGAAATGAGCGGGTTTTTAAAAATTGCAATAAGGAATCTTTTAAAGGGTCCTACTACTGATCCTTATCCGTTTGGGGAAACATTTGTTCCCGAGAATTTGAGAGGAAGGCTGAGCGTTGAAGCCAGTGCATGTACCGCTTGCGGAACATGTGAGGAAGTCTGCCCTTCGGGAGCTATACATATAACTAAAAACGGTAGTGTGTATTTGCATACTGTTTGGTATAATACGTGCTGTTATTGCGGTAACTGCGAATTTTTCTGTCCGACGGGAGCCATAAAATTAACTAATAATTTTCATACTGCAAACACGGAAGAAGAAAAATTTAAATTTATTACCGTTGCTACAATTAGTGAAATTGAATGTGAGATATGTAAAAAGAAATTTATGCCTCCTAGTGAGGAACTTTTAAAAAGAGCTTACCCGAATATGGTAAAAGGTGTTGAAAATTTCAGAACTCTGTGTCCTGATTGCAGAAGAAAACAAGCATTTGAAAGGTTGCATAAATGATTGAAACACTTAAAAGAAAAGTAAAAGCCGAGATAAAAGAAAGACTTGACGCCGGTTCTTATGATTTAAGGGAAGAGGCGGATGAAAAAGGAAATATTCAATTGTGGATTAAACTTCATAACAGAAAAGATATATTGCATATTGCCCAGCTTGTAAAGGATTTCGGGGGAAGATGTGTGATTATCAGTGCCTATAAAAAGGGTGATCATCATTTTCTTGTATATCATCTTGATATAGAGGGGATGCTTTTAAATGTAGAAGTTGAACTTTTAGACAATAAAATCGATTCAATTACACCTATTCTTGATTCTGCAAACTGGACGGAAAGAGAATTTAAAGAAATGTTCGGAATAGAGCTTATAGGACATCCTAATCCTGCAAGGCTCTTTTTGGATGAAAGTATTGCGGAAGGCGTATTGGGTGAATATATGCCGCTTTCCCAGGCAATGAACGGTGCGGCTACTTGCTGTATGTGGGAAAAAATAGAAAGTGAAAGGGAAACGCATGAAAACTAAGATTCCTATCGGCCCGTTTCATATAGGTCTTGAAGAGCCTATTTATTTCAAAATAGATTTAAAAGGTGAAACGGTTGAAAATGTAGATATGATAAACGGTTTTGTTCACAGAGGTATCGAATATCTTGCAATGCAGAAAAACTTTTTTCAAAATCTGATACTTACTGAGAGAGTTTGTTCTTTATGTTCGAACAACCATCCGTTTACATATGTTATGGCTGTTGAAAAAATAGCAGGTATTGAAGTAAGTAAAAGAGCTAATTATTTAAGGGTTGTGGCGGATGAAGTAAAAAGAATAGCTTCACATATGTTCAATCTTTCCATGCTTGCGCATCTTGTGGGATTTCATTCGCTTATGACACAGACAATGGAAGCCAGAGAGATTATGCAGGATATTAAAGAAACAATCTGGGGTAACAGAATGGATATGAGTGCAAATACTATGAGCGGCGTAAAATATGATTTGAATGATGAAAAAAGTTCTTATATTCTAAGTAGATTAAAAGAACTTGACCCTTTGGTTGATGAAATTATGGATATATATTTTAACAATAAAATAGTTAAAGCCAGAACAGTAGGTGTAGGGGTTCTTCCGAAAGAAGACGCACTCAGACTCGGAGTAACCGGTCCTACGGCAAGAGGAAGCGGAGTAAACAACGATGTTCGCGACAGAGCACCTTATGCGGCTTATGATGAGCTTAAACCTAATGTATGTTTGGAAGAGGGCGGTGACGTTTATGCCAGAACAAAGGTGAGATGGAGAGAAGTTAAAGATTCGATAAGACTTGTAAGACAGGCAATAGAAAATCTTCCGGAAGGTCCTGTCGTTACTCAAAAAAGACCTCATGTTCCTGCAGGTGAAGCGGTGACAAGAAGTGAAGCTCCAAGAGGAGAATTGATTTATTATCTTAAAACAGACGGTTCCCAGAAGCCTGAAAGAATGAGATGGAGAGTTCCGACTTATATGAACTGGGAAGCTTTAAGGGTTATGATTCCAGGAAACAAACTGACAGATGTGGCGGTTATATTTAACAGTATAGATCCATGTATATCGTGCACAGAAAGATAAAAGGAGAATAAATGGCTAATAAATTTATATTTGCAGATCCGGAAAAATGTATAGGATGTTTAAACTGTGAACTTGCGTGTGCCGCAAGCCATATGGGTGTTGATATAGATAAAGCGTATGAGATGGGGTTTGAGGGCTTTGATCTGGTTCACAGAAACATGGTTGTTAAGATTGCGGAAGTTACCGCTCCTATGCAGTGTATGCAGTGTGAAGACGCACCTTGTGTAAAAGCGTGTCCTATTGATATTATTAAATATGAAAATAACTATGTAAAAATTTATGAAGACGACTGTATAGGATGTAGAAGTTGTGCAATGGTTTGTCCTTTCGGTGCTATTGTAATGGCTAAGCGTGACAGGGTTGATCAAAATGTAACCGGATTGGTTGCTATGAAATGTGATTTATGCGGAGGTGAAGAAGGCAAACAGGCATGTGTAAACATCTGTCCTACCGATGCTCTTGAACTGATTGACTATCAGGAATACAAAAAAAGAACTCAGCAAGAGGCTTTTGAGAGAATACACTGATATGCATGAATTGTCCGTAGTGCAGTCTATGATGAAAATAGTTGAAAAAGCAAGCAAAGGCAAGGAAGTAACCAGACTTGTGGTTAAAGTGGGAAAAATGAGCGGAATTGAACCTCATTTTTTAAAAGAGAGTTTTGATTTTTTTAAGGAAAACACGGTTTGTAAAACGGCTGAAATGGAGCTTATTGAAGTTGATGTAAAAATCAAATGTTATGAATGCGGAAAAGAAAGCGAAATTACCGGTTTTGATTTTCACTGTCCCGTCTGCGGAAGTGAAAAAACTAAAATCATTAACGGCGAAGAGATGCATATAGAATATATTGAAGTCAAGGAGTAAATATGAAAAAACAGTTTACAAAAATTCCTAAAAAAATTCAGAGTAAAAGAGACCCGAAAGAAAGAGTGAATGATTTTGAACCGGTGTATAAAGAATTCACGCCGGAAGAGGCAAATGAGCAGGCAGCCAGATGTATTACTTGTCCTATTGATATGTTGAGGGGGCTGGAAAGCGAATTCAGTTTTTGTAGAACTGGTTGTCCTTTGAATAATTATATTCCCGAATGGATAAGAGAAACAAAAAAAGGTAATATTAAAAAAGCTTTTGAACTAAGCAATATTACTTCCCCTTTTCCTGAAATCTTAGGAAGAGTCTGCCCTCAAGACAATCTGTGTCAGGGTGCATGCACCATAGCGAAAACGGAACACGGAAGTGTCGCAATCGGGGCTATTGAAGTGTTTTTAAATGAAGAGGCTTTTAAACAGGGGTTGAAACCGTATTACGGTGAAGATAAAAAAAAGAAAAAAAGAGTTGCCGTAATCGGAAGCGGACCTGCTGGAATGAGCTGTGCCACGTTTCTTTTAAGAGGCGGAGCGCATGTTGAGATGTTTGAAAAGGCGGACAGACCGGGCGGACTTTTAACTTACGGTATTCCTAATTTTAAGATTGATAAAAGCGTTATTTTCAGAAGATTCGAATGGATGCAGAATGCCGGACTTAAACTTCATCTGAATCACCCTGTTTTAAAAGAAGCGGATTTTGAAAAAATAGTTGACGAATTTGATGCTGTGTTTATCGGTGTAGGTGCGCCGAGCGGCAGGGGTGCAAGAATGGAAAATGAAAATGCCAACGGCGTATATCATGTAATGGATGTATTGACACATGCCCAAAAAAGGGTTTTCCATGATTTTGACGAATGTATTTTAAAAGATAAAAAAGTAGTGGTTATAGGCGGCGGTGACAGTGCTATGGATGCAGTGAGAACGTCTGTGAGAAGCGGTGCGAAAAAAGTAACCTGTGTTTACAGAAGGGATGAGGCAAATATGCCTGGAAGTAAAAAAGAAGTTGTAAACGCAAAAGAAGAAGGCGTTAATTTTATGTTTTATACCGCACCAAAAGCCGTTAAAGTCGACGAAGACAACAATGTTGTTGGAATTGTGTGTCAGAAAACAGAACTCGGAGAACCGGACAGCAGCGGTAGAAGAAGAGTTCAGGTTGTTGACGGTAGTGATTTTGAAATAGCATGTGATATAATTATATTAGCATTAGGTTTTGACAACGTGAAATTTCCTTGGTATGAACATGCCGGAATTGAAACAGACAAATGGGGCTGTCCTCAGGTAAATGAGAAAAAACAGACAACAAATCCGAAAGTATATGCCGGAGGAGACGCAGTCCGTGGTGCTGATCTAGTGGTAACAGCCGCAAGAGACGGAAGAGATGCCGCTGAGGCGATTTTAGAAGAATTAGGTTTAAAGGACTAAAATGGTAGCAGTCTATAAAAGTGACGTAGTAATTGTAGGAGCCGGGCTTGCAGGTCTGGCGGCCGCGAGAGAACTGGTAAAAGAAGGCAAAAGTGTTACGGTTTTAACAAAGCTTCATCCTTTGCGTTCGCATTCAGGTGCGGCTCAGGGCGGAATAAACGCTGCACTTGCCGATGACGACGATGTTGAACTTCATAAATTTGACACTGTAAAAGGAAGTGATTATCTTGCTGATCAGGATGCGGTGGAATTAATGTGTGAAAAAGCTCCTGAAACAATCAGATGGATTGAAAGAATGGGAGCGGTATTCAGCAGACGCGAAAACGGAAGAATTGCCCAAAGACCTTTTGGGGGGCAGAGCAGACCGAGAGCATGTTTTGCAAAAGACAGAACCGGGCTAACACTTTTACAGACTATGTATGAACAGTGTGTCAGAGAAGATGTTTTAATGCTGGATGAATGGTATGTGGCGGATGTTTTATACGAAGACGGAAAAGCATACGGAGTTGTGGCTTATAATCTTAAAGATATGACTCCTGCGATTTTTAACGCAAAAGCGGTTATGTTTGCAACAGGCGGGTATGCAAGGGCGTTTAAAGTAAATTCAAACGCACACGCAAATACGGGGGACGGGCTTTCTATCCTCGCAAGAAGGGGTATTCCTCTTGAAGATATGGAGTTTGTCCAGTTTCACCCGACAGGACTTGCCGGAAGCGGTATTTTGATGAGTGAAGCCGCAAGGGGAGAAGGCGGAAGGCTCTTTAACTCAAAAGGCGAAAGATTTATGGAAAAATATGCCGCGGAAAAAATGGAACTTGCTCCGCGTGATGTTGTAAGCCGTGCAATTATGAAAGAAATAATCGAAGGCAGAGGGGCAAAAGAAGATCCGTTTGCAGTCTATCTTGATCTGACTCATCTTGGTGAGAAAAAAATAAACGAAAGACTTCCAGAGCTTAGAGACCTTGCCATTACTTTCCTTGGGCGTGATATGGTAAAAGAACCTATTTTGATTGCCGCAACGGCACACTATTCCATGGGAGGTATCCCTGTGGATATTAACGGAAGAGTGAGAAAAAGCCCGAGTGAGCTTACGGAAGGTTTATATGCGGCGGGAGAATGTGCTTGTGTAAGTGTGCACGGAGCGAACAGGCTGGGAGCCAATTCACTTTTGGAAGCATTGTTTTACGGTAGATGGGTCGGTAAATCCATATTAAAAGATCTTGATTCTCTTGATTTAAAAGAAGCAGCTTCAAAAGATGCCCAATTAATGCTTGATGAGCTTAAAAAACTTCTTAATTCCACAGGCGAAGAAAAAGTCGCCGACATCAGAAGCGAACTTCAAGAGGTAATGAGCACAAAAGTAGGTGTGTTCAGAGAAGAATCCAGTATGCTTGAAGCAAAAGAAAAATTAAAAGAATTAAGAGAGAAATATAAATTTATAAAACTTGACGATAAAAGCAAACTTTATAACACTGATTTGCAAGAAGCGATAGAGCTTGGGCATATGCTTGATTATTCTATGTTTATTGTAGAAGGTGCAATTAACAGAAAAGAGAGCAGGGGAGCTCATTACAGAGAAGATTATCCGACAAGGGATGATGAAAACTTCCTTCAACATACATTCGGATATTTAAAAGACAATGAGGTTAGCATAGAATTTGCACCGGTTAAAATTACAAAATTTGAACCTCAAGAGAGAAAATATTAAAAGGATTAAAATGGAAGTTACATTTAAGGTATATAGATTCAATCCGGAAACTGATAAAAAACCTCATTATGAAACATATACTCTGGAAATGAGCAGTGACAGTGTTGTATTGGATGCACTTAATAAAATCAAATGGGAAATAGACGGAAGTCTCAGTTACAGAAGAAGCTGCCGTCACGGGATATGCGGAAGCTGTGCCATTAAACTGAACGGTAAAAACGTGCTTGCCTGTAAAACTCCTGTAAAAGAAGCCGTTGAAATGTTCGGGGATACTCTGATTGTGGAACCGTTAAGCAAAAATAAAGAAAAAGTAATAAAAGATCTGGTAAATGACAAAAAGGATTTCTGGGATAAAAATGCAAAAGTAAAACCTTATCTTATAGCTGAAATTGATGAACATCCTGAAAAAGAAAATAACATAAAACCTCAGTTAGTTGAAATGATTGAGGAGGCGGATTATTGTATTGCGTGCGGATGCTGTTATTACACATGTGAGAGTATAAGAGCCAATAAAGACTTTTTAGGACCGCAGGCTCTTGCAAAAACTTACAGATTTACGGCTGACGTAAGAGACGAGGCAAAAGAAGAAAGACTTTCATTTGTAGATAAACTGGGTATAGGTGTATGGGACTGTGTAAAATGTCAGGCTTGTATTGAGGTGTGTCCTAAGGGGGTTGATCCGTTTACCAAAATCACACACCTTCATAATCAGATTTTCGAAGAAGGTATTGCCAAAAAGAATGTTGCAACCAAACATGCGGAAGGATTTGTGCATTCTATTAATAAACACGGAATTCTTGATGAGGGAATGCTGGTATTATACAGCGAGGGTGTAAATGTAGTGCGTCATATGCCGGAAGCCATTTCTATGTTTATGAAAGGTAAAATAAAACTGCCTTGGCAGATGCCTAAAAGCGAAGGTCTTGAAGAGATACAAAAGCTTATAGAAATATCTCAAACACATGAGTTAAAGGATTGATATGAAATATGCGTTATATACGGGATGTACCGCAAAAGAATCGACTCCGGAGCTTTTGAAATCAACACTGGCTGTTGCAAAAGTTTTGGGTATTGAAATAGAAGTGTTAAATGAGGCAAGCTGTTGCGGAGCGAGTCATTTACAGGATTTTGATGAGTTTTTGTCTCTTGTGTTAAATGCCAGAAATATATGTCTTGCCGAGAAAAGAGGTCTGAAGCTGGTAACACTGTGTAATACGTGCCAGTTGATGCTCGAAAACACAAAAGCAAAACTTGACAGTGATGAAGAAATAAAAGAAAAAGTAAATTCAAAGCTTAAAGAAGTGGGATATAAATATACCGGAACTTCAAAAATTCAGCACTTTTTGTATGCTATTCTTGAAGATGTGGGGCTTGAAGAAATTTCAAAACATGTTAAAAAACCTTTAAATTTAAAAGTGGCTCCTTTTTACGGTTGTCATATTATAAGACCGTCAAAAACACATGACGGAAGCAATTTAAATGAGAATCCTTATAAACCTAATGCAATTGAAAGTCTTATAAAAGTATTGATGGGTGATGCTGTTGAATATGAAAGTAAAACAAAATGTTGTGGGTTTCATGTTGATTTACAAAATACGGAAGTAAGTGAAAAGCTTACAGCTAATGCACTTTTGGATGCTTCTGAACACGGAGCGGAAATGATGGTTACACCTTGTCCTTTGTGTCATCTGAATCTTGATGTCAAACAAAAAGCCGCTGCAAAAAAAGCAAATAAAAATTTCAGTATGCCTGTGTTACACCTTCCGCAGCTGATAGGACTTGCTTTTGGATTGAGCGAAAAAGAACTTGGTCTAAATCATCACGTTACTTCTGTTACGGTTTAACGGGAAAGGCGTAAGCCTTTCTCTTTTATTTTTAAGCATATATTGGTGTCAGGCACCAGAGGATAAGAAGAGATGTTAAGGTTGTGCCAATAATAATACAAAAACACAAAACAACTCTTACATTCATTTTTTCTTTATTCCTTTCCCCTCATCTTTTCCTTTTATTTTCCCCCAAAATAAATTTAATATTTTTCACTATTTTCACTGTGGCTGGTTGAGTGGTTTACCACCTTCTTTCGCTTTACAATATTTTGGTAAAAAAGCTGATTAGTGAAGCCCAAATCAAGATTTGGCCAACCCCGCCAGGTGCTTAATTTGGCATAAGTAAGAAGGTGTAAGCTTTGCGGTTACTCTTTTTCTTTACATAAGTGTTTGTTTTTTTTAAAGATTTCTTTTACTTTTTCTTCGTCTTTTTCTTTGCTGTAAATATATTTAAGCATTAGTTTTTCGCATTTGCTGTTTAGGTCTATACCAAAATCTTTAAAATATTCCTCAATATTGTCTGTTTTTTTAATAACGGCATTGTGATAGATTAAATGAGATAAAGAAAGCAAAAACAGAGAAAAGAAAAAAAACAGTATTGAAAACACTGTGATGTCATTTAAATAAGAGATTACCTGAAAGGACGCCACAGCCAAAAGGCCAAGCGAAAAAAGAACGGCTCCCACATAATAGCTTCTTTCATATGTCAGTGCAAATATGTAGTTGTTCATATTTTTTTTAATTTTTTTTATATTCAAAAGATTTACCACTGCAAATATGCTTATTGCTACGCCTAATACTATTAATATATAATACAAAATCATAATTCAACTTCTACTCTGTTTTTACCGTTGTTTTTCGCTTTATATAAAGCTGTGTCGGCTTTTTTAAAAAGTTTTTTCATGTCTTCCTTAGTCTGTATGACGCTGCATGAAACACCGAAACTGCAAGTAACTTTTTTCACATCAATGAAATTACTGGTTTCAATTGAGTCTTTAAGATGTTGGGCGACTTTAAGGGCTGTTTTGTAATTGTCAACACCGTCTAGTATGATTAAAAATTCCTCACCTCCCCATCTTATAAAAATATCGTTTTTCCTCAGGTTTTCGCTTATTGTTTCAGAAAGTATCTGCAATACAATATCTCCTGAAAGATGCCCGTATGTATCGTTTATTTTTTTAAAGTCGTCAATATCGATTATAATAAAACATTTTCTTTTATTGAGTAGGCTATGGACAATAGTGTTTAAATATTTTCTGTTATAGGCTTTTGTCAGTTCATCAGTATAAATTTCTTTATTTAGGGAAGTAATGTTTTTAAAAGATATTATTTTATGTGTTTCGTCAGCTTTTTTATAGACTATTTCATATGTTTTTTTTTGATCTTTAATTGTTGATTCTATAACAGATGGTTTATCGTTAAAAAACAGATCAGTTTGTAAAAATTCTTCCAAATCGTCAAGTGTGTTAAAATCACCGAATTCACTTATAAAAGTAGTGTTTTTCAATTTGATTTCATTGTCTTTTGCAAGTATTACGGCATCGTTTTGTTCTTCAAATATTTTATTTAACAGCTGTAAATTTTCTTTAGCTTCTTTTTTATGTTTTATTATTTCTGATAAAAAATTCAGTTTTTGATAAAGCTTTTTTTTATCGACTGGTTTTGTGATGTATCCTTCAACACCCAAATCTATTGCTTTTTTTAAAAATTCCAGATCGGTAAAAGCGGTAAGTAGGATTATATATGCGTCCGGATCCGTTAATTTTATCTGTTTACTCATTTCCAGACCGTCCATTTGGGGCATTTTGATATCGGAAAGAACCATATCGGGAGAGTGCTTTTTAAAAAGTTCCAAACCCTCTTGTCCGTTTTCAGCTAAATAAACTTTTTTAAAAATTTTATTTAAAATAAGCAAAAAACTGTCTATAATGTTTTTATCGTCTTCCACATATAAGCAGGTTAGTTTTTTCAAATATTCATTAGGTTTGACTTTCATTTATCGCCTTATTTTATTTCTTTATACTTTATATTGTTGTTTTTTAATTCTTGTTTAAACCATTCGAAAACTTTTTTTGCATTTTTACCCGCGAAAGAAATTTCACTTGTATAATCAAGTTTTGGGAGTGTGGAAAATTCAGTGTCTTTTGGGATTTTGTTCATAATATTAAGCATTTCGCTTTCTTTTGCATAAGCAATTAAAGTAAATCTTTCTTTTTGTTCTTTTAGAGGCAGGAATTTTTCAGTTGCTTCTTTGCTCATAGGATGCGACATCTGCGGAAATCCGGGCATAAAGAAAAACTTTCCATCTATATAAAATCCGGGGTATCTGTTTATGGGATTATTCCATAAAGGTTTGGAATTTTTAGGCCAGAAAGCTAATGGATATTTTTTGGTATTGTCTTCATTTGGAAATTTTTTATCTATAAGGTTTTTAAATTCATTATTATATTCCATTAAAGAATTTGTAAAAACCCGGGCGGCGATTTCTCTTGTATAATCATCGGGGGTTGCCCCTATGCCGCCATAACAAAAAAGCATGGAATCGGGTGTGTTTTTTATTAGTGTAAAAATATCTTTTAGCAGTTTAGGATCGTCTTTTATTATAAAAGAGGAAAAAAGCTCGTAACCTCTTTGCAAAAGTAAATCTCTCAAAAAATTAAAATGCTTGTCTTGCCTTCTTCCGTTTAAGATTTCCGTTCCTATTATAACCTGAAAGATTTTCATTAAATATCTGCTTTTTCTTTTATAACTTTTTCCATTTCATTTACTATTTCTTCTATTGTTCTTTCGCCGTTTATTTTGATAAGTTTGTTTTGTGAGCTGTAAAAATCCTGGATATCTTTAAGAGGTTCCGTAAATACTTTCATTCTGTTGTTAAATACTTCTACATTGTCATCAGCGCCTCTTGCTCTTCCTAAAACCCTGTCTTTTGCAACTTCTTCGCTTACTTCTACCTCTATTACATCTATAAGCTCTATATCGTCAGTGTTTTTAAGCATTTCATCAAGAGCTTTCATCTGCTCGACGCTTCTTGGAAAACCGTCAATCAGCACTATATCTTTCGGTGCTTTTTCTATTGCGCTTTTTATGGTGTTGATCACAATTTCAAGTGGAACCAAATTCCCGTTGTCAATGTAGCTTTTAATTGTTTTTCCAAGTTCGCTTCCGCTTGCAACTTCCGCTCTTAATAAATCACCTGTTGAATAATGAACGATTTTATCAGCGTTTTTTTCGGCAATAAGTTCAGCGTCTGTTGTTTTACCGCTTCCCGGTGCTCCTATGATTAAAAATAGTTTTTTCATTGTTTTCTCCTTTAATTTAGTATTGTAGTAAGTAGTGAGTAGTGAGTAGTTGGTGCTAATAATACTCAGTATTCAGTTTATAGTTTTATCATTATGCAGTTAAAGCTAAAAAAATGTAATATCAAATTATAAATTAATCACTATTTACTGTCAACTGTAAACTACTCACTGCTTACTACAATACGGGGCATTCGAATTTTTTAACAAATATTTTTTTGCTCATTCCGCGACCTAAGGCCAGCTTTCTGCCTTCAATATCCACTTCTGTCGGGCCGAAAAGGGATTTATTAATAACCTGGCCTATTTGACCTTTGTTTATACCCAAATCGTTTAGTCTGTATTTAAAATTGCCGCAGGATTTGTCAAATCCTACGATTTTAAATACGTCGTTTTTTTTAAGTTCGGCCAAAACTACAGTTGTAACTTCACTTATTTTTTTATTCATTGTCCGCTTTTGGTTTTTTTACTCTGATGTGAAGTTCTTTAAGCTGTGTTTTGTCAACTTCTCCCGGTGCGGCTGTTAAAAGGCACTGTGCTTTTTGGGTTTTAGGGAACGCTATAACGTCTCTTATGTTGTCAGTTTTTGTCATTAGCATTATAACCCTATCTAGTCCGAGTGCAAATCCACCGTGAGGAGGTGCACCGAATTTGAGGGCGTCAAGTAAAAATCCGAATTTCTCCCTTGCTTCCATTTCATCGATTCCAAGCAATTTGAATACTTTTTCCTGAATATCCTCTTTATGTATCCTGATACTTCCACCGCCGATTTCATATCCGTTTAGGACTAAGTCATAAGCAATTGACTGGATGTTCTCGAAATTTTCCTCATCCCATGTGTCCATATCCGGCATAGTAAACGGGTGGTGAAGCGGGGTAGGGTTGCCGTTTTCGTCTTTTTCAAACATAGGGAAATCTACAACCCATGTAAATTTATATTCATTTTCGTCAATAAGTCCCATATCTTTTGCTATTTTAACCCTTAATCTGCCCATATAATCCAAAACGCTTTTTTTATCTCCCGCACCGAAGAAAATTATATCGCCTGTCTGAGGATTTACCTTGTCGATTAGTTTGTTTAGGGATTCTTCACTCATAAATTTAACAATAGGTCCTTTGAGCCCGTCTTCTTTAACCTGAATATACGCAAGCCCTTTTGCTCCGAATTTTCGGACGAAATTTTCAAGTTCTTTAAGCATTTTTCTGCTGTAAAAAGTGTCTCCTCCCGGAATTTTGAGGGCTTTAAATCTGTTGTTTTTTTTATCTTGGGCGATTCCGGAGAAAATTTCGTTGTTCGAATCGACAAATTCGTCAATTACATCAATCATAGGCAAATCGAATCTTAAATCCGGTTTGTCACTCCCGTATTTTTCCATAGCTTCGGCGTAAGTCATTCTTGCAACAGGTAGTTTTACGTCTATTCCGGCAACTTTGAAAGCTTTTTTAATCATACCTTCAATTGTCTCTATAACATCGTCTTCTTCCGCAAAACTCATTTCAACGTCCACCTGTGTAAATTCAGGCTGTCTGTCGGCTCTTAAATCCTCATCCCTGAAACATTTGGCAATTTGATAATATCTGTCAAATCCCGCCACCATCAAAATCTGTTTGAAAAGCTGAGGGGACTGGGGAAGTGCGTAAAATTCGCCCGGGTGGATTCTGCTCGGAACCAGATAATCCCTTGCCCCTTCCGGAGTTGATTTTGTAAGAACGGGGGTTTCAACATCGATAAAGCCGTTTTCGTCAAAATAATCCCTGATGGCTTTTGTGACTTTGCTTCTTAAAACAAATGTTTTTAAGCTTTCCGGGTCTCTCAGATCAAGATATCTGTATTTAAGTCTAAGTTCTTCATTTACATTTTTGTCACCTATCTGAAAAGGCACCACTTCACTTTTATTTTCAATTATTATTTCTTCGGCAACAACTTCTATTTTTCCCGTTTTAAGTTTAGGGTTTTCAAGCCCTTCGCCTCTTAACCGAACAAGTCCCGTTACTTTTAAAACATATTCGTCTTTAATTTCTTCCGCCACTTTGTGGGCTTTTGTGCTGTCGGCGGGATCCGCTACAACCTGAACTATTCCGCTTTTGTCCCTGAGGTCTATAAATATAACGCCTCCGTGGTCCCTGTTGGAATTTACCCAGCCTACCAGTTCGACTTTTTGACCGACAAGATTTTCGTTAACTTCGGCACAGTAATGAGTTCTCATTAATTTCCTTTTTTTGGCGCAATTATACCAAAATGTGCTATAATTTTTCCAAAGGACGCAAATGAGTGAAATAATATTGGGGATTATTATTATTTTTATTGATTTGTCTTATTTCTTTTTAACCGGAAAACTTAAAGTTATTCTATTCAAAAAAAGAAAAAACCTTTTTTTCAGGTTGTTTTATTCACGTGTCAACAAAATAGGTATTCCTTTTCTGCTTTTGCTGAATTTTAACTATCTGCATTTTCTTTTACAGGGATTCGGTGTCCAGACCGGCGATGTTTCGTTTTATCTTAATCTTTTTTTATTTTCCTGGTTTTTTTATGAAATATTTAAATATTTTGTTTATACCGTTATTTCTATTAAACTGGCTCAAAAAGCGAATGTCAGGCGCGAACTGTTTTTGCTTGTGATAAATCTGACAAAAGTTTTTCTTGTTATTGTAATTCTCATACTTGTTTTGTCGCACCAGGGCATTAATCTCTCCGCAATTGTTACGTCTTTGGGTATCGGAGGTGTGATTATAGGTATGGCGGCCAGGGATACTCTCAGTAATTTTTTTGATTCTATAAGGCTTGTAAGCGAAAATGCATTTCATCAGGGTGACTGGATTGAAACAAAGGATTTTGAAGGGTTTGTAACCGAAATAGGGCTTACCGCCACTCAGATAAGAACTTTTGACAATTCTCTGATAACAATTCCGAATTCATCCCTCGCTAATCAGTGGGTGAAAAACTGGTCCAGAAGAATTATAGGAAGACGTATTAAGTTTTGGATCAAAATAAAATACACTACGGATACTATCGAAATAAACCGTGTATGTGCGGAAATCAAAAAAATGCTCGAAAAACATCCTCAGATTGTAACAGATGAAAAAATAGCTTTCCAGCTTAGAAAAAAAATGATGAAAAACACTCTTTTTTCACTTGAAGATAAATACGGGGTAAGAAAAACATTGCTTGTATATCTGGACGGGTTTGACGAATATTCGATGAATATTCTGGTATATGCCTTTTCCATAACGGTTGATTGGGAAAAATGGCTTAAAGTTAAACAGGATGTTTTATTGAAAGTATTGGATATTATAGTCGGCTCAAAACTAGAACTCGCCTATCCTACTTCTGTTATTTTTCATGATGAAAGGAAAAACCTATGGAAAGAGTAAGGCGGTAAGGGGTGAAAAAGAGTAAAAATACCATTATTCCGCAGGCATTCCTATTTTTTTGCTTCTTTCCATAGCCTGTTGAGCAAGATATCTGTTGCCGAATTTTGAAAGATTTTCAAAATCAGTTTCAAAGCCTTCAAAATGTCTTTCTTCATCCGCTATGATTGTTTCAAAAACCTGTTTTGTTCCGGCATCTCTTGCGGCAGTGCATTCAACTGCGAAATCATTATACATATCCATGGCCTGCTCTTCGCTTTTCATAGCCCATTCAAGCATTTCTTTTGGTGTTTTTATATAATCCACTTCATTTGCCGGTTTCATTTCGATTTCACCGCCTAAAAAAAGGATTCTTTCGGCGAATTTTTCTGTATGTATCATTTCGTCAACGGCTGTTTTTTTTAATATTGAAGCCAAAAGATCGTAGCCTAAGTCGTCAACAATAAAATGAAAATACATATACTGATGTATCGCACTTAATTCTTCCGCAATTGCCCTGTTTAATATGTTTTTTATTTGATATAATTTTATAAAAAAGGTAAGTAGTGAAAGCCGGATTTGTTTTAAAACCAGTAAACGACGGTAAACTTAAAAAATTATACTTCAAAATAAAAGAAATTTTCGAAGATAAAGGCATAAATGTTTATATTGATTCACTTTCGGCAAACCTTATAGGCGTTATTGGGATGGAATTTGAAAAAATGTGCAAAAGTGTCGATTTTATTGTAGCTCTCGGAGGTGACGGAACACTTATTTCGGTAGCAAGGAGAAGTTACAGGTTTGATAAGCCTATACTCGGCATAAATGCGGGTAAACTTGGATTTTTGACAGATATCAATCCTGAAAATATACAAGAGTTTCTGGATAAATATCTGGCCGGTGAATACAGGATAGACAAAAGGATGGTTATAGAAATACAAAATAACGATACAAAGCTTTATGCTTTTAATGATGTTGTGATCAGTAAAGAATTTATTTCATCTATGATCCATGTGGATGTGGATACGAACGAATCTCATCTGAACAGATATTACGGAGACGGTTTAATTATATCAACACCGACCGGTTCTACGGCTTACAATCTGAGTGCCGGAGGGCCTGTTGTGTATCCGCTGACGGAAAGTTTTATTTTGACTCCCATATGTCCGCATTCGCTTACGCAAAGACCTCTTGTTTTGCCAAGTCATTTTGAAATAGATTTGCAGGTTCATGAGGAAAATGCAAAACTTATAATCGACGGGCAGGAAATTTTTGATATGAAAAACAGAATAAAAATAAAAAAGGCGGAAAATCCTACAAAAATGATTCACAGAATTGAAAGAAATTATTTTGAGGTGTTGAGGGAAAAACTCAACTGGGGAGACGGAAAATAAATGAAAAGTTAAAAGTGAAAAGTTGGAGGATTTATGATTGAGAGGGTATATCTTAAAGAGTATGTAACATTTGATGAAGTGGAGCTGGAATTTAGCGAAGTGGATCTCGAATTTTCCAAAGGGCTTATAGTTTTTACAGGTCCGAGCGGTGCTGGAAAATCCGTGCTTATGAGGGGGATACTTTCAATTTTCGGATATTTTGATGTAAATGCAAAAACAGGTGAAGCAACAGCCGATGCCGATGTGGATTTGGAAAAATACGGTTTGGAGAACGATGATGAACTTATTTTTAGACAGCTTAAAAAAAACAAAAACAGGTATTTTGTCAACAATCAGGCGGTTAGCAGAAAAACAGTCAGAAAAATTGCCGATGAATTTATAAGTTATCTTTCTTTGCGTGAGATTAAAGAATTTGAAAGTGAAAGCATAATTGAAGTTTTGGATAAAATGATAAAAAATCGGGATTATCATAAAAACCTGAGAGAATATAAGGAGCTTTTCGCCCAATATAAAAGCATGAAAAAAGAATATGAAAAACTGCTTTGCGAAGAAAAAGAAGCGCATGAAAAAAAAGAGTTTTTAAAATACGAACTCGAAAAAATAAAAGCAGTAAATCCTCAGCCCGGTGAATTTGAAGAACTGATGCATACAAAAAAAGATCTTAGCCGGCTTGAAAAAATAAAAGAAAAAGTATTTGAAGCCGAAAAAATTTTTGAATATGAAAACAGTGTTTATGAACTGTTGGAAATGGGCGAAAAAGACGGTGAGTTTTTTTCAAATGCCATGAACGAACTGAGAATTGTTATTGACGATATTAACGAAAAAGCATCATTTTTGGAGAATGTAGATATAGAAGAAGTGCTTGAAAGACTTTCACTTTTGCAGGATTTGGCAAGAAGGTTCGGAAGCGTTGAATCAAGTATGGAATATTATGAAAAAAAAGAAAAAGAGCTTCAAAAGCTTGAAAATCTGAGTTTTGAAAAAGAAAGCATTGAACGCTCGTTAAAAGAGATTACGGAAAAGCTTGAAACCCTAGCAGACAAAATTTCCATTACCAGAAAAACATCGGCGGAAAAGCTGAATGAAAAACTGAACTATTATCTGAAAAAACTGTATATGCCTTATGCAAAAATTATATTTAAAAAAGGCGAATTGAATGAAAGCGGATGCGATTATCCTGAAATAACAGTCAATGAGATTGATATAAACACTATTTCCACGGGCGAATTCAACAGATTAAGGGTTGCGCTTCTTGCAAGCAGACTTGAATATGAAGATTGTGAAAAAACGCTATTTTTGGATGAAATTGATGCAAATCTAAGCGGTGAAGAGAGTATGAGTGTCGCCGAGGTGCTGGAATATCTTTCGGGTAAATATCAAATATTTGCAATTTCGCACCAGCCTCAACTTGCAAGTGTTGCAAACAAGCATTTTCTGGTTCAGAAAAAAGAGGGTAAAAGTATTGTAAAAGAATTAAATTCCATTGAACGGGTTAACGAGGTCGCAAGAATAATAGGCGGCAGGGAAAAATCACAAAAAGCCCTTGAATACGCAAAAGAACTCTTAAAGGATAAAAATGGTTAATGTGCTACTTCAAAAAATAAGGGAGCTTGAAAAAGAACTTCAAAAAGTAAAGTTAAATAACGATGAGGCAAAAGAAATGATTTTGGAACTTTTTAAAGAGTGCAAGGTTGAAAAAGATAAAAAAAACATGTTTAAAAAAAATCTTTTAAAAGCATTTGAAAAAATGGAAATTAAAGATATAAAATCTTTTTATGATTCGAATAATTCTTTAAAATATGCAAGTTTTCTTGAAATAGCCTCACATATAAACAACGGATATTTGGTTATACTCGATGCAAATTTTTCTTCCGAGAAGCAGAAGTTTGTCTTAGGGTTTTTGATTAATAAAATTTCTCCGTTTTTTACTCTGATAAATAATAAAATTATAGGAATGCTTGATATTGATCAGCTAAAAGAGATGAAATTGCTTACAAAAATACCTTTTTTCAATTCCGAAACAGGGGAGTTTAGCGAGATAGATGTTTTTAAAATAGTTTTTAATACGGAAATATTTGATGTCAATACTATTGAAAAAGCTAAAATGATATTTGAAGAATTTAGAAAAAGACCTTCATATAAAAACAAACATTATATTGAATATTCGATGATTAAAGAAAAAGTAGTGGATTTTGAACAGGAAGAGTTAAATAAACAAAAACAGAGATTTTCGTATATATATGATGAAAAGTATCCAAATCTTGAAGCTGTCCTAAAAAGAGAAGTTAAAAACATACCTTTTGTTTTGGCATTGTTGGAAAGAATCGACAGTGAAATTGACAAAATCAAGGAATCCAAAGGTATAGAAAATATTGTAAACAGAATGCTTAATTTTATTGAAATGAATTTACCGGAAGAAGGTGTTTTGGAAGAGGTTAAGTTTTTAAGGCGGAGTCTGGGAGCCTGATTTTAAAATTTTCTTATAATATATGCTTATATTCTTGACAGGGGGGGGTAAAAGTTATAATATTTAGAAAACTTAGTTTAAGGTAAGTATTGAAGAAATACTTATACTAATACAAAAGTAAAATTGACATATCTTGTTTTTACTTTATTTATTTAAACTTGTTTTTGCAAAAAATTCTGATTAGTGAAAAAAGGTTATGTTAATAAGTATGTCAATTTGCGTGTTTAAACTGTGTATAATATAAAAAGGAAGGATATGTTTAAAAGTAAATATATAAAAAAGATTGCTTCTTTGGATAACGAAAATCAGGCGCTTTTGAATAAAATAAATGAACTTGAAAATGAAATAAACGATCTTATCAGGGAAAATCAAGATCTTAAAAGGCAGATTAAAACAAAGTCTGTCGATAATGACAAATTAAATATTGTTTATAATATGATAGAAAATAATGAAACCAATATGATGGAAATAGCCGGAAATGCAGATGAAAATATTTCACAGTTAAGGAAAATGGTGGAAACCAACAGTGAAGTTGAAGGGGAAATAAAAGAATTAAAAGATATTTTTGATAATTTTATGGATGAAATTAAGGCTCTTTTAATGTTCGCAAGCAGGACAAAGGGAAATATAGTAAATTTAAACGAAAGTGTTGAAAGTATTAATAATGTTATACAGCTTATTAAAGACATTTCTGATCAGACTAATCTTTTGGCTTTAAATGCCGCAATAGAAGCGGCAAGGGCTGGAGATGCCGGAAGAGGATTCGCTGTGGTTGCCGATGAGGTTAGAAAACTTGCTGAAAGAACACAAAAAGCAACAAACGAGGTGGAAGTAACTATTAATGTTTTAAAACAAAACACTTCTAGCATGAATGATGAGGGCGATAAGCTTGATCATATCATTGAGCTTATGGAAAGTTTTATGAATAAATTTAAGGGAGGCTTTAATAAGCTGTATGAAATTGATATGGAAATGTTTAAAGAGTTCGAATCCCTTGCAAATGCATTAACAGCATTACAGCAAAAAATAAACAATCTCTTTTTCAAAATAAAAAATTATAAAGAAAAGATAACGGGAAACAGCGAATATCATGCCGACAGCGGAGTGCATAGTTTTGAAAAATGGCATTCCACAAGCGGAAAAGACGCATTTGAAAACACTGAATCATATGGAAAAATAGGACAGTCTCAAAAAGATTTTGAAGGCAATATGGAAAAAGCTATGAATAACTCTATGCTAAATTCGTTTAATGATTTTGAAAATGCGGAAAAAAATACTGTTACAATGTATAAACATCTTGATAATATGGTAAATGAAAGTAATGCTAAAATTTAAAAAGGACGGGGAATGAATATTTTAAAAATAATCAACAGATTAAAAGAGGATGAAATAGTTAAAGATTCTTTAAAAGAAATAAATTTAGAAGAAGTGGCTGAGATTATCGAAGAATATATCAATACAGACAATATAGATGAAAAAATATGCTATGGTTTTTATAAAAAATTAAATATGCCTTATTCGATGATTTACCGTTCTTTCGGGTTGATAAAACAAGAGACGAACAACAGGGAAATAAACAAAAAGTTTGATAAACTGTTGGAAATAACCGCCAAGATGTATATAAAAAAAGAGGCTTTATCACTACAACATCTTATGTTGCAAAAAACAAAACATGATTTTTTGCTTTTTAAAGCCCATGAAGATTGGATTATCAATATAGTAAAAGCCATAAAAAGTGAAAATCTTGAAAAGTTCCCTATACAAGATGCAAAACACTGTAAATTTACAGAGTATCTTTCTCATTTGGAATCACTTATGATTTGTCTTGATGTTAACCTGTGCGTATACATTCATGAAATTCATAATATGATACATACTTTGGCAAATTCTTTTTATATTTTTTATAAAAATGCTCATTATGCAGAAGCTTATTTTGTATTTAAAGATTTGAAAGAACAGATTTTAAAATTTTACAATACCCTTAATGAATTATATATAGCCACATTTGCAAATGTTGAGAACAGTTTTTTTAAGCTTATAGAGATTTTAGCAAAGAGTAAAACTCTTTTTATTGCTTTGATTGATCTTAAAAATCTTAAAAAAATGAATCAATCCTTTAATGAAAATATAATTACTGATGCCAAAAGGATTCTTTATTCAAGACTTAACGATTTGTATAATGGAACTAAAAATTTTCTTATAATTCAGGGTTTTAGTAATGATTTTTATTTTCTTGGAACCGATGTTGATTATGATGCGTTTGAAAAAGAAATTGATAAAATACAAAATGTAATTCATAAAAATATTTCTATTCAAGATTATGATGTTAATTTTGAAGCTCATATAGTAGGGGTTAATCTGGATAAATATTCTCAAATTAAAATAGAAGATTTAATTAATTATTTTTCATATATGAAAAAAATAGCCCTTAAAAATCATCAGAATATTTTGATTAACAATAAAGATAATCATTTTGAATCATGGTTAAAAGAAAAGCTTGATAAAAAATATATTAATAATAAACTTGAAAACGGTGAAGTGGATGTAATGTTTCAGCCTATATTTAAATCCGACGATTTGGATATTTTTTCACTTGAAGTTTTAGGAAGAATAGTTGAAAATGACAAACTTATACCTGCCGGTATGTTTATTGATGATGTGTATGAAATGGGAAAGATTACTGAATTTGACAGTTTTGTATTAGATAGGATTTTGGAAAAAGAAAAACTAATAAAACAAGTAACAAATAGACTTTTTGTAAATATTTCATTTGAATCGTTAAAAAATGAAGAATATGTAAGAAAATTAAATCAGGTTCTTAAAAAAATGAAAGTGGATATAGTGCTCGAATTAACAGAGCAAAAATTTGTCGAAAGCATTAAGCTTATTGAAGATTTGCATATAAAATCAAATGCGTTTTTTGCTGTTGATGATTTCGGAAGCGGTTATTCTTCTATTCTTTTGGTGATAAACCTTTTGAAAAAGAATTTAATAAAAGTATTAAAAATTGACGGGACGCTTGTAAAGGGAATAAAAGACGACGATTATTTGAAAAAAGCAGTCAGTATTATTAGCGGGTTTAGAAAAGAATTCGGTTTACATTTGGTGGCGGAATTTGTAGAAGATGAAGAAACGCTTGATTTTTTAAAAGAAGCGGGTGTTGATCTGCTTCAGGGATATTATCTTTCCATGCCGAAAACCATAGAAGAACTGCTTGTGGAAAAAAAAGAGAGGATAAGGGAAATAATCAGTTGAGTTTTGTATAAGTATGACATAAAAACGCGTGGTCGCTTTCAGGGTAATCGAGTCTGAAATGAGCGCCTCTGCTTTCTTCCCTTTCAAGTGCCGCTTTTACCATTGCTGTTGCGATATCTATTCCGTTAATAAGTTCGATTTTTTCCTGAATCGAAGAATCGTTTTCACTTTCGAGTGAATTTTTCATCTCTTTAATGGATTCAAGGGCTTTTTTCAGCTGATAACCGTTTCTTATGATTCCCACTTTCTTAAAGAGTAAATCCCCAAGTTTGTTCTTTAATTTTTTTGCGTCAATTTTAATATTATTCAATTTTTCAAGCATTTCTTTGTCTTTTTCGATTTGATTTTGAGGCAGATCAATATGGTTTTTGATTCTGTGAGAATATTTTACAGCCTGGTAACCTGCGATTTTACCGAAAACCGCACCTTCGCTTAAAGAATTTCCTCCAAGTCTGTTTGCTCCGTTAACACCGTTATTTCCGGCTTCTCCGGCATAAAAAAGTCCTTCTATGTCTGTAAAACAGTAAGTGTCGGTTTTAATTCCACCCATTGTATAGTGTGCCAAAGGAGAAATGGGAATAGGTTCTTTTGAAATATCGATTCCTTTTAGGGATTTTACTCTTTTTTTAAGATTGGTCAGTTTTGTGTTTATAACTTCTTCCGGGAGATCTGTTAAATCAAGATAAACTTTTTTACCTTTTTGAAGCTGTTTTACAATAGCACGGGTTACGAAATCCCTTGTGTTCAGTTCGTCCACAAATTCTTTCCCGTTGCTGTTTATAAGTTTTCCGCCTTCACCTCTTGCGGCTTCGCTTATAAGATAACCGCTTCCTTCGAGTCCGGTAGGATGGAACTGTATAAATTCCATATCCATACCTTCAAGTCCAGCTCTGAGTCCCATGGCTACACCGTCGCCTGTTGCGTCGTTTACATTTGTGGAGTGCCCTTTATACAGTCCGGCATATCCGCCTGTTGCAATTACAACCGCTTTGGTTTGGATTGTTTTTAATGTGTTGTTTTCTTCATCAAGAAAAGTTACACCCGCTATTTGAGAGTCTTTTACAAGCAGGTTGAGTGCCATATGGTTTTTAACGGTATCTATATTTAAGTTTTTTAAAGCTTTATTGAGGGTTTTCATTATTGCCGGTCCTGTGGCGTCTTTTGAATATATGGTTCTTTTGAATTTTGTTCCGCCAAAAGGTCTTTGTGCCAGTTTGCCGTCTTTAAGAGTATTAAACGGCACATTAAATCTTCTGTGCAGTTCCCTTACGACCTGTGGAGCCTGTTCGCAGAATATTCTTACCGCTTCTTCATCGGCTATTCCGACTCCACCTTTTATGGTGTCTTGTATATGGTGCTCTATGGAATCTCCGTCTTGCATGTTATTAAGAGCCGCGTTTATACCGCCTTTGGCCATAAACGAATTGTTTGCCATTGGAGATTTTTTTGTAACAATCGCAACATTGCTTCCAAGTTCTTTTGCTTCTATTGCAGCCATCATTCCGGCAATTCCGCTTCCGATTACCAAAACATCATATTTCATTTACTTCCTTTTTGATATAATTGTATCAAAAAAAGAGGTAAAATATGAGAATTTTTGTCTTAATTATGTTTGCATTGGTTTTGAACGCATACCAGGTTAAAATTTTAAACGTAAACAAAAATATGGTAACTTTTGATAAATATGTAAAAAAAGGTGTCAACGGATATGTTCTTTGTCCGTATGAGGGGAAAAACATAATATGTGCAAAAGTTGTTTCCGAGGGTAAAAGGGGCAGGCTTTCTGTTTATGGGAATTTAAAAAACGATGCTCTTGCACTGCCTGTTGTTTTGCCGGAAGCAGGGGATAACGTAGTATTGGCGAAAGATTATGACAGGATTTTAATAATTGCCCCCAATCAAAAAGAATACTTACTGACAAAAAGCCATTATAAAAACGATACGGTGATAAGTGCCGATGTTTTTGCTTCATTTTTAGATGATTTACCGAAAAAAAAAGAGTTTATAGGGTTTGCAAAAAAAATGGATATAGGGAAAATAGTATTTGTTCTTGATAAGGTTTATGAAGTTGACGCAAACAGTTTTTACGCTATTAAAAAATACGGTTCAAACAGTGTAAAATACAAAGAAATGTTCTTTACAACATATCCGAAATTCGATATAAAAGATAAAAATATTACAGCATATTATAAAAGTCTTATAAAGGAATAAAATGATTGAGCAAAGACATATTGAAGCATTAAAAAAAATCGTCGGAAATGAAGATGTTAAAACGGATAAACCGCATTTAAGGGCATATTCTTATGATGCCACAAAAGAGCATTATGAGCCGGAGGCTGTTGTTTTTCCGCAAAACGAAGAAGAAGTTTCTAAAATTTTAAAATATTGTAACGATAATAAAATATTTGTAGTGCCAAGAGGTGCGGGAAGCGGATTTACAGGAGGTTCATTACCTGTAAACGGAGGTATAATCCTGGCTCTTGAAAAATATATGAATAAAATTCTTGAAATCGACGAAAAAGATATGGTTGCCGTTGTTCAGCCGGGAGTAATTAACGCCGAACTTCAAAAAGCCGTTGAAGCTAAGGGATTGTTTTATCCGCCGGATCCTGCAAGTATGGATTATTCTACAATAGGCGGGAATGTCAGTGAAAACGCAGGAGGAATGAGGGCTGCTAAATACGGGCTTACGAAAGATTATGTTATGTGTCTTAGAGCTGTGCTTCCAAACGGTGAAATAATTAGAGCCGGAAAAAGAACAATTAAAGACGTGGCGGGTTACAATGTGGCAGGTGTTTTAATAGCCAATGAAGGAACTTTGGCTGTTATAACCGAAATTACAATGAAACTTTTGCCAAAACCTAAACTTAAAAAAACATATATGGGAGTTTTTGAAAATGTCGAACAGGCAATGAATTCGGTTTATAAATCCCTTGCCGGGGGTGCAATGCCGGTTGCTATGGAATTTATGGACGCGTTAGTGGTAAAGGCTCTTAGAGAAAAACTGGGAGTGGAACTGCCTGAATGGGCGGGGGCTTTACTTGTCGGAGATGTTGACGGAAATGTTGAAGAAGAAATTGATTATCAGCTGGAAATACTTGAAAAAAGCTTTAAGGAAGAGGGTGCAAAAGAGTTTAAAGTTGCTAAAAATGAAGAAGAGGCAAATGAAATCTGGTATGCAAGAAGAAATGCTTCACCATCTATAACGATATACGGAAGTAAAAAACTAAACGAAGATATTTCGGTGCCTAGAAGTAAACTGCCAGATGCCTTGAAAGGTATATATGCAATCGGCGAAAAATACAATGTATTAATTCCTTGTTTCGGGCATTCGGGTGACGGAAATATACATGTTAACGTAATGGTTGACGGAAATAATGAAGATGAAGTAAAAAGAGGCTATCAGGCGGTTGAAGAAATTTTTAAATTTGTTGTAGAGCTTGACGGAACACTTAGCGGAGAACATGGAATTGGGCTTAGCAAAGCTCCTTTTATGGAGATGGCTTTTAGTGAATCGGAGCTTAATCTTTTTAGAAAAATAAAAAACGCTTTTGATCCGAACGGAATATTAAATCCCGGGAAAATGGGACTATAATTATAAATGAAAAGTAAGCAAAGCGAACCCGGCCACTTGGAAAGTGGCGGGGTGAAAAGTGAAAAATGTAGGACGGAGAATAAAATTTGAGAATATGCACCTTTAATGTAAATTCAATAAGAAGCAGACTTGAAATTGTTCGGAATTTAATAAAAGAGCACAATATAGATGTTTTGTGTATGCAGGAAATTAAAGTGGAAAATAATAAATTTCCTGAAATAGACAATGATTTTGAATGTATTGTTCACGGGCAGAAAAAATTAAACGGTGTGGCAACATGTTCTAAAATACCTATTGAGAAATCCCAAGCGGGGTTTGAAGGTGAAAAAGACGAATCCAGATTTGTCTATACCCTTATTGACGATTTACATATTATAAATGTTTATGTTCCGCTTGGGGATAATTACGGAGAGAGGTTTGAATATAAAATGTTTTTTTATGCAAAACTTATAGAATTTTTAAAAAAGTTTGACTTAAAAAAAGACAGAGTTATTTTATGTGGCGATATGAATGTGATGTTTAATGAATATGATGTATGGGATGCAAATTTATGGGAAGGAAGAGTTACTTTTTTGCCGGAAGAAAAAGCCATGATAAATTCAATTTTAAACCTGGGTTTTACCGATATCATAAGAAGTGTTAATCAAAATGAAAAAGTTTACACTTTTTATGATTACAGAGGTGCAAAAGTTTATAAAAACGAGGGTATGAGGCTTGATTATGTGTTTTTATCACCGCAGTTGGTAAAAGATGTAAAAAACGTTGATATTTTAACTTCTCTAAGAAGAAAAAGAAATCCAACGCCATCGGATCATGTTCCGGTAATTGTAGAATTGTGAGGCTGTTATGTTTAATGAAATAGTGCATTTTTTAGTTGATTTTTGTAATTCGATAGGTTATACCGGTGTATATTTTTATATGGTGTTAGTCGGAACTTTTATTCCTGTTCCGAGTGAACTAGTTTTGCTTCCTTCCGGCTATATCGCTGCAACAGGTGGAAAGAATATTTTTTTATTATGGATTGCCGGTTCTTTGGGTTCGCTTACCGGAGCATTTATTAATTACTTTCTTGCAAAATATCTTGTAAATAAATTTTTAAAAGATAAACCGGCAATTAAAAAAGTAAATAAATTTTGGGAAAAGCATGGAAAAATATCAGCGTTTTTAGCACCTTTAACCCCGGGACTCGGACAGTATATATCAATTCCGGCAGGACTTTCCCATATGCCGCTTAGATGGTTTATTCCTTTAACGTATGCGGCAAATCTTATATGGGTCGGATTTATGCTGATGATAGGATATGTTTTTGGTGCGGGACAAAGTGCTCATAAAGAAGCTGTATACGGCAGTTTGATTTTATTTGGAGCTGTGATTGTTATTGCAAGTATTTATGTGTTTGTGGATTTGAAAAGAGACAAAACTACTGAATAACGTCAGTTAATAACTACTACTTTGTCTCTTCCTGTGTTTTTAGCTTTATATACGGCTTCGTCAACTTTTTTTATAAAAGAAGACATTCCTTCTCCTTGATAAGTTCCGACCCCCATACTCACAGTTACAGGTTTGGATTTTATTTGAATTTTGCGTTTTATGTTTTGTCTCAGTCTTTCTGCAAATTGAAAAGCTTCATATGTTTCAGTTTCAGGCAGAATGATTACAATCTCTTCTCCCCCGTATCTGAAAGCCGAATCAGTGTTTCTGAGCGTTTTTAAAATAAGCTGACAAAGACGAAAAAGAATTTCATCCCCTTTTTGATGCCCGTAGGTGTCGTTAATTATTTTAAAGTGATCTATATCAAGAAATATAATAGAAAAAGGTCTGTTGTATCTTTCGTATAGATCAATGAAATAATTAAACATTTTAGTAAAATATCTTCTGTTATACAGCTTTGTAAGAGGATCTGTTATTTTTTCTTTTTCCAGGCCTTTTTTAATAGCAAAATAGACTATAAAAATCATAATTAATATCAGTATTGAAGAAACGAGTGTAATTAAGTAAATTTTTTTTAGAAGTTTATTGCTTTTATATTCAGAGACTTTTTCAGTAAAATCGGTTAATTCGTGTGTGCTTTTCCAGCATTTTTCACTAAGATATAAAAATTTTTTACTGTTTGTTTCTTTTACCATCTGTTGCCAAATGTTATGTGTTTTGTTTAAAAGATACTGAAAACGCTCTTCTTTTTCTTTTGGAAAAGGATTTTGTTTTACTGTTTCTGAAAGGATATTAAAATCATTTTGAATTTGTGCACGAATGCAGTCTGCCGTATGATTTTGGAGTTTTAGTTTTGCATATCTTTGTATTGAGCCTCTGATTTCTCCGAGTTTGTTTACTAAAAACGCATCTTTGAATATGGATGTTTTTAAAGCTTTTGTTAACAAATAGCCGTTAAAAAGGGTGATTCCCAAAACAATAATAAGCAAAAACATTATAGGACCTGAGGCGCTCGCCCTTTTTTTTGGTTTAAATAACATTTTATACCTTATAATCTATTACACGTCTTTCTAATACATATGGTTTGATAAAGGATATTACTTCCAAATGTTTCGGATGATTTGCATAGATTTTTAATTCTTCCACTCCGTTAAGATCTGTTGTTACAGATAAATCGGAAGAAGTCGGATCAAAGTTAATATCAATACCGACTTTTATGTCTGTAATCTCGGGAATTTCTTTTTTTAAATGCTCAATTTTTGTTTTTATTTCATTTAAAGGGGCGTTTTTATCAAATTTGAATAACACTACATGTTTAATCATTTAATGCCTTTACAAACTTTTCAATTCTTTTTATGCCCTGTTTTATTGTTTCAAGGTCTGTTGCAAAAGAAAATCTAAAATATCCTTCGCTTCCGAATCCTATTCCCGGAACTACGGCAACACCTTTGTCTTCAAGAAGGGTTAATGCGAAATTCATAGATTCTTGCATAATTTCTTTATGGTTTACGTAAATATAAAAGGCTCCCTGAGGTTTTGCTGCGCTTAATCCGTCTATTGCATTAAATGCTTCATAAACGTAATCTCTTCTTATTTTAAATTCTTTTCTCATTTTTTCAATGTCTGCGTCTGCTTTTCCGAGCAGTGCCGGAATTGCTGCTTTTTGAGTAATAGAATTAATGTTTGATGTTGTTTGAGATTGGAGTTTTATCATAGCTTTAACAAGATTTTTGTCTTTGCATGCAAGATATCCGAATCTCCATCCTGTCATAGCATGGGATTTGCTAAGGCCGTTTACGGTAATGGTTCTTTTAAACATATCTTCGCTTACGGATGCTGCGGCACAGAAATTGCCTTCGTAAATTAGCTTTTCATACATTTCATCGCTTACGACCCATATGTCCGTTCCTTTTAAAACTTCGCCTAGTGCCGTAAGCTCTTCTTTTGAGTATACGGCTCCGGTTGGATTGCTCGGTGATGTGAGAAGAAGTATTTTTGTTTTTGAGGTAATTGAGTTTTTAAGCATATCAGGGGTTATTTTAAAACCTGTTTTTTCTGTTGTATCAATAGCGACCGGTTTTCCTCCGTGGTATTTCACGAGCTCCGGATATGTTACCCAGTAAGGAGCCGGGATAATAACTTCGTCGTCTTTTTCTATTAAAGCCGCAAATATATTGTATAAAGACTGTTTTGCCCCGTTGCTGACAAGAATTTCATCGGTTGAATATTCCAGGGCGTTGTCTCTTTGGAGTTTTGTTTTAATAGCATCTAAAAGTTCAGGAATGCCCGCAACCGCAGTATATTTTGTGAATCCTTCGTTAATTGCCCTAATTGCTTCTTGTTTTATGATTTCGGGAGTGTCAAAATCAGGTTCACCCGCACTGAAAGCTAAAATATCTTTTCCTTGGGCTTTTAACTCCCTCGCTTTTTGAGAAATCGCTATTGTTAGAGATGGCGATAACTTTTCAATTCTTTTGCTAAACATATGAAAAATCCTTGTTTTTTTAATGTATTATATAATATTTTTTGATATTTGCCGATTTAAAATAAAAAGGAAGTCGATGAAAACTATTTTTGAAGCCGTTAATGAATTAAAAAGTAACATAAAAAATGAAGAATTATTAAAAAAACTCGAATTTTTGGAAAAATCTTTTAGCAAATTAAGGACAAAAACGGGATTAAAAGGACTTGTAAGAAAGAAAAAGCTCAGAAAAGTTTTAAGAGATGTTGAATATGAAGAAGAGTTAATCAGACTTCAAATTGAACTTATAAAACTTCAAAATTGGGCGTATGAAAATAAAAAAAGAATAATGATTATTTTTGAAGGAAGAGATGCTGCGGGGAAGGGAGGGGCAATAAAACGTTTTACCGAACATCTGAATCCTAGAAAATACAGGGTTGTGGCACTTCCTAAACCGACAGACGTGGAAATGGGACAGTTTTATTTTCAAAGATATTTTAAACATCTTCCGGATCCGGGGGAAATAGTGTTTTTTGACAGAAGTTGGTATAACAGGGCTATTGTTGAGCCTGTTTTTGAATTTTGCACCCAGGAACAGTATGAAAAATTTATGATGGAAGTTCCGGAAATGGAACATGCACTTATTGATGACGGGGTTATAATTATTAAATTTTGGTTTAGTATTTCAAAAGAAACACAGAAAAAAAGATTTGACGAGAGAATGAGAAATCCTTTAAAACAGTGGAAACTCTCCCCTGTTGATAAAAAAGCACAGGAAATGTGGGATAAAATCACATATTACAAAGAAGAGATGTTTAGCAGAAGCCATACAAGTTATTCACCTTGGATTATTGTAAATTCAAACGATAAAAAAACTGCAAGATTGGAAAGCATAAGGTATTTTCTTTCACAAATTCCTTATGAAGGTAAAAAAGAGGCGAAAATTTCACTTCATCCGGATCCGGATATTGTTCAAAGATATCACAGAAAAAATTTACAGTTGGATTAACGGTTTTTTAAAGCTTCGAGGTAATCTCTGTATTTTTTTTCTATTTCCTCATCTTTTTTTATAATGTCTATATCGTTGTTTGTTATTGCATTTTCCAATACTTTTATTCTGTCCATAAGATATTCGAAAAGCTCTTTTTCAATATCGGGCAGTTTGTTGTGGGCAAGAGGGGAATAATCTTTTCTTTTAATAACTTTACCCGGAACGCCCACAACGGTAGAATATGCCGGAACATCTTTGACAACAACGGAATTCGCTCCTATTTTACTGCCTTTGCCGACAGTTATATTGCCCAGTATTTTTGCTCCGGCTCCGATAGTTACGTCATCTTCAATAGTCGGATGTCTTTTGCCAGGGTTTAAGCTGACTCCCCCGAGTGTTGTTCCCTGGTAAATTGTGACATTGTTTCCTATGATTGTCGTTTCTCCTATTACTACCCCGATACCGTGGTCTATGAATACGTTCTCCCCTATTGTCGCACCCGGATGGATATCCATATTTGTAAAAAGCTGATTTACAGACATAACAAACCTTGCAAATCGTTTAAACCCTTTTTTATAAATCGCATTTGCAATTCTATAACTCATTAAAGCCCAGACGCCCGGATAGGCATATAAAAGCTCTATTTTGTTTTTAAAAGCCGGGTCTCTGTTTTGGGCAGCGTCAAAATCGCTTTTAATCAATTTCCATATACTCACGCACAGCCTTTTTAATTCTGAAATTTATCTCTTCAATGCTGTTTGAAGCATCTAGAAGAAGATAGGGGATTTCCAGTCTGTTGCATACTTCCGTCATATTGTCCTGAATGTTTAAAAGATATTTTACGCCTCTTTTTTCAATATTGTCATGGCTTTTTTGTGAAAGACGCTGTTTTAACGTTTCTTCGTCAAGTTTTAATATGATAATAAATTCCGGAAAAATTCCGTCGGTGGCAAATTTGTTTAAATTTACAAGCATATCAAAATCAAAAAATTCCATTGCATAGGCAATACCGCTTATAACGCTTCTGTCGGTTAAAATATGTTTTTTTAAATTTGGTCGGACAATTTTTTCGACAGTTTCAGCCCTGTCTGCCAAAAATAAAAAAAGTTCACTTTTTTTTGATATATCGTCATTAAAAATAATTTCTCTCAGTTTTGCCCCGAAATCAGTCCAACCAGGCTCTTTTATAAATAAAATATTTTCAAAATTCTTTTTTAAGAGTTCAATCTGTGTCGATTTTCCGGCTGTATCGATTCCTTCTATGGCTATATACATTTAAATATCCTTAATAATTTCTTTTGGTATCAGATGAGTTACATTACCTCCGTATTTTAAAATACTCCTCACGACGCTCGAAGAAATAAATGCGTTTTCAAGGTTAGGCATAAGATATATAGTGTCAATTTCGCTGTCAAGGCTTTTGTTTGCATAGCCCATTTGGAGTTCATATTCAAAATCGCTTACCGCCCTTAGACCTCTTATAATTACTTTACACTCTTTTTCTTTTGCAAAATCTACTAAAAGACAGTTAAAACTCTGCACTTCTATTTTATCAAACTCTTTTGTTGCTTTTTTCATTAGATTAACTCTTGTTTTAAGGTTAAACATGGTGTTTTTATCTTTGTTGTCGGCTACGGCGACTATTATTTTATCAAACATCTTACAGGCTCTTTTAATTATATCCAGATGTCCGTTTGTAACCGGATCGAATGTTCCGGGATAAATTGCTTTTGTCACTATTCCCACCTTTTAAATAGATTGTTTTCAATGCCGGCGGCGTCAAACCATTTGCCTATTAAAAACAGTTCCATATCTTCAATGGTTTCAGGTTTGTTGTAATAACCTAAAACCGGCGGTGCTATTATAACATTTTGTATTTTTGAAAGTCTGAGCATATGTTCTATGTTTATTTCGCTAAAAGGCAGTTCTCTGGGGGCAATTATTAGTTTTTTCTTTTCTTTTATCGCAACACCTGCGGCTCTTGTTGTCAGATTGTCGGCAATGCCGAGTGCGATTTTTGCCAGCGTGTTCATACTGCACGGCACAATAAACGTAATATCTATGCCGAAACTTCCGCTGGCAGGAGGTGCTGAAATATCTTCATTTATAAATATGTTTTCTTCTTTTTCAAAAACCGTTTTGGCATGTTCACTTAATACCAGATAGCGTTCGTATTGCGGTGGTAGCATGTTATACAGCTTTAAACCGAGTTTAACTCCGCTCGCACCGCTGATGCATACTAATGTTTTCATTGTTTCCTTTCAGTTATTTTATAATAATATCCCCGTTGTTATCGGCGGTTCCCGTATAAATTTTGGAGCCGATTTTTACTTTGACAGATTCGTTGATGTTTGCATCATTGAGTGCCGTTCCTTTTGAGTATATTTCTATATTTTTGTCTTTAAATAAAACACTTACACTCTGACCTCTTAATATAAGCGGTTTTATTTTTGTATTTGATTCGTTTATTATTGCATTTTTGGAAATTATTTTTGATGCTACAAGTTTGCTGTTTATTTTTGTTAGCGGTTTTGAATAAAAAGATCTGAATTTGATTTTTTTGAAAACCGCGTTGTTTAAAACCGGCATATTAACCTTTATAACGTCTGTTGCTTTCCATACGCCGATATTCGCTTTTATGGTGTAAAAATAATATTTTCCGTCAATTATAAGTGTGGAAGAGGGTAGTTTGTGATTTGCAAGTTTAAAATCAACAGTTTTATATTTTTTTGGAAAAGGCTTGTTTGATGTTATTTTTTCTATTTTAATCGTAGGGTAGTAATTTTTGTAAAAATTTATAATCTTCTGTTTAACGGAAGCAAAAAGAAAAACAGGAATGAAAAAAAATAAAATTTTCAATTTTCAATTCTCCATTTTCAATTAATTAATGCATGTTTAAGGACTTCTTCAATTCTTGTAACAGCAGTAATTTCAAGTCCTTTAAGAACTTCTTCCGGTATGTCTTCCAGGTCTCTTTCATAATTTTTTTTCGGAATTAAAACTTTTTTAATTTTTGCTTTATATGCGGCGATAAGCTTTTCTTTAAGCCCACCTATCGGAAGAACGTCTCCCGTTAAGGTAAGTTCACCCGTCATTGCAATGTCGTGTCGGACTTTTTTGTTTCCAAACAGTGAAGCTATTGCGGTTGCCATTGTAATTCCGGCACTTGGACCGTCTTTTGGTATTGCTCCTTCGGGGACGTGTATGTGTATGTTGTATTTCGAATATATAGGTTCTTTGCTGGTTTCTGTTTTTAATTTTTTACCGTCAATCAATACTTTTATAAGGGTATAAGCGATATGTGCGCTTTCTTTCATTACATCCCCGAGCTGACCTGTTAAAATAACCTGGCCTTTGCCTTTGTATTTAACGGCTTCCACTTTTAAAACATCTCCTCCCACTGGAGTCCATGCGAGACCGTTGACAATACCTACTTTGTCTTTTTTGTCAACGCCGTCTATTCCGAAATATCCTTTTTCAAGAAATTCTTCAAGGTTTTTTATGCTTATTCTTACCTTCTGTTCTCCTTTTATTATTTTCAGTGCCGATTTTCTCATAATTTTGGCTATAACACGTCTCAGATTTCTTACCCCGGCTTCTTTTGTGTATTTATCTATAATTTCGATCAGGGCTTTGTCGCTTATTATAACTTCGCTTTTTTTAAGGGAATGTTTTTTTGCTTCTTGGGGTATTAAATATCTTTTTGCTATTTCAAATTTTTCCTGAGGCGTATAACTTCCAACAAAAATCATTTCCATTCTGTCTTTAAGCGGTGCAGGAACAGTTCCCGGGTCGTTTGCCGTTGCAATAAAAAGAACTTTACTCAGGTCGATATCAAAATTAAGATACAAATCCCTGAATTCGGCGTTTTGTTCGGGATCAAGTATTTCAAGCAAAACTGCTGTCGGATCACCTCTGTATCTTGCGATTTTGTCTATTTCGTCAAGCACCATTACAGGATTCATTTCTTTTGCGTTTATAAGTCCTTGTGCAATTCGTCCGGGCATCGCCCCTATGTAAGTTCTTCTGTGACCCCTGAGTTCGTTTACATCCTCCAGACCGCCCAGGGCGATACGGACAAGTTTTCTTTCAAGTGATTTTGCTATGGAATTTGCCAAAGATGTTTTGCCGACTCCCGGAGGTCCTACAAAGCAGAGAATAGCTCCGTTAAATTCTTCGTTTCTTTTTTTTGCAAGTTCTTTCGCTGCAAAATATTCGACAATTCTTTCTTTTGGTTTTTTAAGTCCCCAGTGGTCTTTGTCAAGTCTGTTTTGAAGCTCGTTTATGCTGAATTCTTCTTTTGCGTATTGTCCAAAAGGTATATCAAGTGCCCATTCTATATAATTCTGTGTTGTTGTTGCCTCGGCACTTTCCGGGTGCATTCTTGAAAGGCGGTCAATTTGTTTTTTTATTTCTTTATACGCGTTTTGAGGAATGATGTTTTTTATTTCATTTAATTTGTTGTAATACTCTTCTATTTCTTCATCTATTTCGTTAGAAATTCCAAGTTCTTGTTGAATCAGTTTAAGCTGTTGTTTTAAAAGATGCTCTCTGTTTAATTCCTGCACCTGCTCCATAACTTTTTTAGAAAGTTCGTTTTTAAGTTTTATTGACTCAATTTCTTCAAGAATAAAATGGATAAGCTTTACAAGTCTTTCATGCGTATCGGTTTCTTTGAAAAGTTCATAACCTTTTTCAGTCGGAAGTTTAAGGGAGCTTGCAATTATATCTATAATTCTGTCCGCGTCAGAGTTGTTGTCTATTATTTTTATAAAATCTTTTGGAAAAAACGGACTGATATCACTGAGTGTGATAATGTGTTCTTTTAATGTTTCAAGCAAAGCGTCTATTTCTTTCTTTTCCGTATTGCTAAACGGTGTTACTTTGTCTATAAGTGCAAAAGTCGGGTTTTTATCTGTAATTTCAAGTATTTTACCCCTGGTAAGTCCTTGAAAGAGTATTTTTATTTTCCCTTCCGGAAGAGTAACTTTTCTTATTATCGTTCCGATTGTTCCGTATGTTCCGGGTTCGTCGTTAATTGATACAAACAGTAAAGAATGGTCGTTAATCGCTTTATGAATCGTGTCAATATCGTTTTTGTCTTCCAAAAAAATCGGTATTATCATAAAAGGATATATAAGTTCTTTTTCTTTTAATACCGGAATAATGTTCGGTAATTCCTTATAATTTTCTAATGTCAATTTTTCTCCTTACCAGTAAAATAGTTTTTTATACCATGGAATAACAGGTGGTTTTGAATTTTTAGGAATATTCGTTTTATATTTTTCAGAAGCTTTTTCTTTTCCGAGTTTTTTATAAAGTCTGCTGATTTCAGCGTCAAAGTATTTATTTGTCAATTCGGCTTTTGCGAGGATGGTGGAAACTTCCGCAGCAAACTGTGAATCCGGATATTTTGCAAGGTAGTTATTGCACATGGTGATCAGATTTAATATTGCCTGCTGATTAGTGTAAGGATTTGAATATTTTATAAATGTAAGTTTTATTTTCTGGTATTCAATCCATGGAATTTCCCGGAATGAAGAGTATCTTTGTTCATACTGATTTAAATAAAAAAGCGATAAATCATATTCGTATTGTTCCTGATGCGCCAGAAACAGATTGATTAAATCCGTTTTGATGTAAATTGAAGACGGGTGTTGTGCTTCAAGTGAAAGAAAATCATCATCAGCCCGGTCAAGATTCATATTCTGTATGTCTTTATATATTTTGTAATGCCAGTTAAGAGCTGTGAGTTTTTCCGATTTTGCAAGTTTTTTACTGCTACATGCGATAAAAAAAAGAGGTATAATAAAAAGAAGTTTTTTAATCATTTAATTTCCTTAATTCGTCTTCAATTTTTTGAAGTTTGTTTTTAAATTCTTCGAGTTCTTTTTTGTTTTTTTCCACTACTTCTTTTGGTGCTCTTTCAACGAAGTTTTTATTTTCAAGTTTTTTTTCAAGTTTTTCTATTTCTTTATTTAATTTTTCTTGTTGTTTAGTGAGCCTTTGAATAAGAGGCGTTATGTCAACTTCTTCTTTGCTTACCATTGTTTCAAGATTGTCGCTTATATCCCTTATTGCATTAGGGATTTGAGCGCTTATAAATTCTACGTCGTTTACACGGGCTAATTTTTTAATGTATTCTTTTGCAAGTTCCGGCAGGTTGGCTAAAACATACGCTTTTTTTATCTCTTTTGCCCCTGTAAGCGCTTTAATTCTTCTTAAACTAACAACTGCTTCTATGATTAAATCAAAATCAGCCGGTTTTTCCACTTCTTTAATTTCCGGAAAATCTTTTAGCATAATAGAATTGTTTTCTATATCCGTAAGTGAAAGCTCCTGATATAAAAATTCCGTAATAAACGGCATAAATGGATGTAACAGTTTCATAGCCTCTTTATATATGCTCCCAAGCTCGCTTATAGAATCTTTGCTGACTTTGCTTAACTCAATTCCCCAGTCACAGAAATCCTGCCATAAAAATCTATATAGTGTCATGGACGCATCGTTAAATCTGTATTCGTCAAGTTCGCGTCTGACGTTTTTAACCGCTTCGTTTAATTTATAAAGCATCCATTTACCAAGTTCGGTTTTAATTTCGATATTTCCTAAATCTTCAAACTTATCCTGATGCATTTTTAAAAATCTTGCGGCATTATATAATTTATTCGTAAAGTTTCTGCTCTCAATCAGTTTTGCTTCACTTAGTTTTATATCCCTTCCCTGAACGGCAAGTATGGCAAGAGTGAATCTCAGTGCGTCGGCTGAATATTTTTCAATCATTTCAAGGGGGTCAATTACGTTTCCTTTGGATTTTGACATTTTCTGACCGTGTTCGTCGCGGACAAGTGCGTGCAAATATACGTCTTTAAACGGAACTTCTTTTAAAAAATGCGTTCCCATCATCATCATTCTCGCTACCCAGAAAAAGAGTATGTCAAACCCTGTAATTAATAAATCGTTCGGATAAAATCTGTCTAAATCCTCAGGCTGCCATTTTTCTCCTTTACCCCATTCGCCGTTTTCCCATCCGAGTGTTGAAAATGGCCATAAGGCTGAGCTGAACCATGTATCAAGCACGTCAGGGTCTTGGTGGAAATTTTTGCTTTTACATTTTGGGCATTCCTTCGGCTCTTCAACACTTGCCCATTCATGTCCGCAATCGTCACAGTAATATACGGGAATCTGATGTCCCCACCAAAGCTGACGGCTTATACACCAGTCTCTGAGTTCTCTCATCCATGCGTCGTAGTTGTTTTTCCATTGTTTAGGGTGAAATTTGATATCTTCTTTATTTGCGGCTTCTATTGCCGGGAGGGCAACTTCTTTTTTCAAAAACCATTGCGTTGAAACATAAGGTTCGATTACGCTTTTACATCTGTAGCAGTGTCCTACCTGGTGAGTGTGATCTTCAATCTTTTCAATAAATGCGCTTTTTTCTAGTTTTTTAATTATGTCTTCTCTTGCTTCAATTCTGTCTCTTCCTTTAAATTCAAGGGCGTGTTCGTTTAAAATACCTTTTTCGTCGAATACTTTAATTAATTCCAAATTGTGTCTTAGTCCCACTTCGTAATCGTTAGGGTCGTGAGCCGGTGTTACTTTAACGCATCCCGTTCCGAATTCCATATCGACATATTCATCCGCAATAATAGGAATTTCCCTGTTTACAAGAGGCAGTATAACCTTCTTCCCGATTAAATGTTTATATCTTTCATCCGCCGGGTTTACCATTACGGCCGTATCACCGAAATATGTTTCGGGCCTGGTAGTGGCAACTACCACGAATTCATTACTGTCCTTAATAGGGTATTTTATGTGGACAAGCTGTCCTTTATGTGTTTCGTATTCCACTTCTATATCACTGAGTGCCCCGTCTTTCGGACACCAGTTAACCATATAATTGCCTTTTACTATAAGTCCTTCATCGTAAAGCTTTTTAAACGCAACCCTCACAGCCCTTTGAAGTCCTCCGTCCATTGTGAAACGTTCTCTGCTCCATGCGGGCGATGCACCGAGATGTCTAAGCTGCTTTGTGATTGTTCCTCCTGAAAATTCTTTCCATTCCCAGACTCTTTTTAAAAATTCCTCACGTCCGAGTTCTTCTTTTGTTTTTCCTTCGGCTAAAATCTGTTTTTCAACAACGTTTTGAGTCGCTATTCCTGCGTGATCCGTTCCCGGTTGCCAGAGTGTGGCGTATCCGTCCATTCTTTTGTATCTGACCATAATATCTTGAAGTGTAAATGTTAGTGCATGGCCTATATGCAGACTTCCAGTTACATTCGGAGGAGGCATGACGATGCAGAAGTTTTTCTTTTTTGAATAATCAACTTCAAAAAATCCTTTGTTTTCCCATAATTTATAATAGTTATGTTCTGTGTCGTGAGGATTATATTCTCTCATTAATAAATCCTTTTTTCGTGCAATTATATCTAATTTATACTGAAAATGTTTAAAATATAAAAGCATAGGAAAGAGATGGTGAAATATAATATTTTGTGCTATAATATTGGAATATTTATTGCTAAGTTTATGCAAAAAGGAAAAATATGGACTTTAAAGTTGCGTTGCCGATTTTAGGATTTGACGAAATAAAAAGTTTTAATCTTGAAAAAGTTGATGATAATTTTTATACGTTGAAATCAGATGAAGTTACATTTACTCTTGTAAATCCTTTTTTACTGAGAAACGATTATGAGTTTGAAATCAGTGAAAATGAACAGAATGTTTTGGAAATCAACGACAAAACGGAGTTTTTAGTTCTTAATATAATGATAGTTAAAACACCTTTTGAAAATTCAACAGTCAATTTTGCCGCTCCTTTGATATTCAATATGGATAAACATATTTTGGGGCAGGTTATACTTGAAAAATACAATTACGGCCTTACCGAACCTTTAAATAAATATATAAAGAACGGGCAATGATTTATATCATAGGATACGGAGCAATGGCAAGAGCCATAGCGTCAGGTTTAAAAAACGAAAAACAATTTGCGGTTGTAGGCAGGAATGAAGAAAAACTCAAAGACTTTGCAAAAGAATTTGAGTGTGAATTTTTTAGCTTAGACGGTTTTGATATAACGGATAAAATTATAATTTTAACGGTTAAACCGTATGCCTTGCAGGAAGTTTCCATGAGAATTAAAGGTGAGGCGAAAGTTTTGATTTCTATTTTGGCTGGGAAAAGTCTGATGGAACTTGAAAGAATCAAAGCTAAAGCCTATATAAGGGCGATGCCTAATGTCGCCGCTAAATACAGGGCTTCCACAACGGCTCTTACGGGGGATAGCAGTGCAAAAGATATTGCTGTTGAAATTTTTGATAAAATAGGTGTAACTGTCTGGCTGGAAAATGATGATGAAATAGATATGGCAACGGCAATTATCGGAAGCGGTCCGGCGTTTTTGGCTATAATAGCCGAAGCGTTTAGTGACGGAGGTGTTTATACTGGTCTAAAAAGAGACAAAGCCGCCCAGCTTACAAAAGGCTTATTTAAAAGTTTTGCTAAAATTGACGATTATTATCCGTCTGTAAAGGATTCTGTTATGTCTCCCAAGGGAACGACTGCCGAGGGTGTGTTTTCACTTGAAAGCAGCGGGATAAGGGGAAATATTATAAAGGCAGTAAAAGTCACATATGAAAAATCAAAAACATTATAGAGCGTTTACACTTCTTGAAATATTAATATCTATCATTATTCTGGGAATTGTAATGACTTCGTTTCCGATTATTTTCCAGAGTATGACAAACGCCAATAAAGAGGTTTTAAAAGAAGAAGTTTTTTTTAGGGAGTTTGCTGTATTGTCTCTTATTAATTCTATGTATTTTGACGAAAACAATACTCTGGGGGATAATTTTTATAAAGATTTAAATGCAACTCAAGGTGATAGTGAACTTTTAAACACGGTGTTTTCTACGTATGCGGGAGGTAACAGCAGGATTGGCAAAACCGCATTTAACAATAATATTTTAAGAAGCGGGAGCGGTGATACGGTTTCCAGTATTGGCCGTGACGCTCCAACGGAAACACTCAGTGATACGTCCACTCTGAATGATATAGATGACTTTAATGAATATAATGAAACATTAAATTATATAACTGTAAACGGTAATCATCCCGTAATCTATGTAAATGTAAAATATATTGATGACAACGCTACTTATTCCGATCAAAATATTACTGATTTTGATTTTAACTATTCTTCTTCTCCGGCTGTATCTAACATAAAACTGATAACCGTAAGGTGTGAAATGGGTGATACGAATATTACTCTCAGGTATCCTACATCAAATATAGGTGCCAGCAAATTTTTATCTTTAGAGGAAATAAGCAGATGAAAAAATCTTTTACTTTAATGGAACTTATTATTGTTATTGTTATAATGGGTATTCTCGGAACTATTTCAATAGAGATACTTCAAAACACATATCAGAATTATGTTAAGACAAAAGAATTGAATAAGCTTTCCGCACAAACTGATTTGATATTAAATATTATAGCTGCAAAACTTAAAAACAGAATTAAAAACAGTGTTATTGCGGTAGAATGTAATGCCACTCTTCCTGAGAGTAATAGCAGTAGCTGCATGAACGATTCAGACAAAAATTTTGTTACCGTCAGTAATCTTCCTTCCAACAGTTACAGATATCCGGTACTTGAATGGCTGTATGTTTCGGAATATTCCAAAAGAGGAATGTGGCAGGGAGATCATGTTCAACCCGGATGGAGCGGATTTGTAGATCTTAAAAAAACCGGTTCGGCAACTAATGGTGATGAGTATAACATTACAACCCCAGATAGTAATTTCACCATAGTTCAGCAGATTGACGGCAACTGGTCTCAGGCGTGGGGAATAAGCGGATACAGTAATGTTTTTGCCAATAAAATTGATGTTTTGGTATTCAGCGGTGCTGACGGAAGGGGAGATTTTGATGATGTAAATAATTCTTATGGTTATTATGGAAACTCTGCTACCAGGATATTTGATATAAACGATTCAACAGACATAAATCTAAGCTTACATGCCATAACGGAATCCAATTCAACAACTGTGTATGAAGGATATTATATTGTAAGAGGCGCAATGGCTATTGTGCCGGTTTACAATACTTCCACAAATGATTATAACTTGACGCTTAGATTTAATTATTTTCCGTGGAAAGCTACACAGAATAAATTTGTAGATGGAAATGAATCATTACTTGCCACGCATGTGACGAAGTTTAAATTCAAAGAACAGGGCGGTGTAATGAGAATTTATTTATGTATTACATCTCCTAATGTTAAATTGAGAAATGACCTTAATCTCACAATTTGTAAAGAAAAGGTTGTATTTTGAGAAAGTCGTTTAGTTTAATAATTACTATTGCGTTTATTGTAATAATGTCTGTTATAGGAATGATGATTTTAAAATTCAGTTCTTCCAGCACGGCGCACACTGCCAGAAGTTTTATGGACACAAGGGCCGAGCTTATGCTTAGAAGCTCCACGGAGTATGCAATACTCGCACTTCAAGGGCATGAAATAAACGCTACAAACAAATGTCTTAATGAAGTAAATCTCAGTGATAATTTATTTGATATAAAAATTAAATATCATTATTTTATAGAAGGAAATTGTTCTTCTGCTGTATGGAGCGGATGCCAGTGTTCGCAGATTGATACTGTCGATACGAACGGCAGTGTGCTGGTATATATTACGGTTACTTCAAAAAATCCGAATTTTCATATAAGAAAAGTTCGTTTTACTCTTCAAAATCCGTAATTTATAGGATATAATTTAAATAACAAACGCTTGTTTGTTATTTAAACAGAAAGGAGTCCTATGAACGTAACAATAGTTGGAAGAAATGTTGAACTTACGGAAGCTATGAAAGATCATATTACAAAAGTTATAAATGAAGTGGAAAAATATAATCTTGGAATTGTTCATTCAATCGTAACAATAGAAAAAGATAAAAGAGATTTTTTTACAACCGAAATAATTATGAATATACCTGATAAGGGAACGGCCGTCGTCCATTACAAAGATAAAGATATGTATGCGGCTCTTGATAAAGCCAAAGATAAACTTGAAAAACTTTTAAGAAGATATCATGACAGAATAACGGATTACCGTAAAAAAGACAGAATTGAAGAGATTATTATCGAAGATGAGCAGGATGAAATTGTTCAAATGCCTCTTGATATCGAAAAACCTCTTAGCGTTGAAGAAGCAGTGGAAGAATTTAAAAATTCAGGATTGTATTTTATGGTTTTTAAAGATGAGCAAGATGAAAAAAGGGTAATTTACAGAAGAAAAGACGGAAAATTAGGATTATATTAAAATTTTTGATAAAATTCCGTCCAAAAAAGGAGACTAAATGAAAAGAACATATCAACCAAGTAAAATAAAAAGAAAAAGAAGCCATGGTTTCAGAGCTAGACTTAAAACAAAAAACGGAAGAAAAGTTTTGGCCAGAAGAAGATCAAAAGGCAGAAAAAGATTAGCGGTTTAAATAAACAACAAATAAAAAAGGTTTTCAAAAAAGGGAAAAGATTAAATAGTGAATTTTTTTTAGTATTTTATTTCCCTTTTGAGGATCTTAAAGTTTCGCCGGTTGTTTCCAAGAAAATTTCGAAAAAGGCAGTGGTCAGAAACAAAATTAAACGAAGAATAAGATCTATTGCCGCTGAATTTTTTAACAAAGGCGGATATGCAATAGTTGCAAAAAAAAATATATCGGATTATGATTTTGAAAAACTTAAAAAAGATTTTAAAAAAATTACCGGTAAAATTAATTAGATTTTATCAGATGTTTATCAGCCCGGCGCTTGGTAGTAACTGCAGATATTATCCCACCTGTTCCGAATATGCGGTTATGGAGTTTGAAAATGATACTTTTTTCAGGGCTTTTTTTAAAACTTTGATAAGAATATTACGCTGTAATCAGCTTTTTAAGGGCGGTATTGATTTTCCGGTAGTTACAAAAAAATTAAAATTCGATACATTTTTTATTAAAAAACCTGTAATAAAATATTGGCTTGTGCCTTTACATAAAAAAAATAAAGATAAATACATATTGATAAAGGTAAATTATGGAAAATAACGGACAGTTAAAGAGAATTTTGATAGCAACGGTTATTTCTTTTGTTTTTTTTGTAGCTTATGATTATTTTGTATTAACTCCACAGCAAAAAGCGGCAGCTCAGCTGGCGGCTCAGAATGAAAAAAATATGCTCGTAAAGAAAGATACAGAAAAAACCACACATATAGCTAAAACAGAAAAAACCGTAAAAAAAAGAGCGGTAGTTTCAAAAATAGAAGCCGAAAACTTTGAAATAACAATAGATTCTCTAGGAAGAATAAGCAGTTTTATTTTAAAACAAAATAAATTTAACACTAAAAAAGGTAAACATTTAGAACTTGTTGCTGAAAATTTGCCTAAACCGCTTGAAATGAGGTTCGAAAACAGTGAATTAAATAAAGAAGCTTTTTCAACAAATGTAACAGTTGATAAAAGTTTAATAAAATTAAACGACAAACCTGAAACATTGACTCTAACACAAAAATTAAAAAATAATGTAATAATCAAAAAAATAACCTTTTACCCGGATGGACATTATGATATTAAAATTTCTCTTGCAAATCCGGCAATTTATTATATAACGCCCGGATACAGACCGAATGTTGCCGTTGATAAATTAACAATTCACGGCCTTGTCGTTAAAAAAAGTGACGGAACTTTAAAAATTGTCGATGACGGCGATGCCGAAAATGAAACGGTTGAAAATGCGGTTTTTGCTGCTGAATTTGACAGATATTATACTGCGCTGCTGTTTTCTAAAAAACCGTTTAGTGCTGTAATAATGCCTGATTCCCAAAAAAATCCTACTGTTTTTATTAAAGCTGACGGAAACAGGGATTTTATAGGCTATATCGGACCGAAATTTGTTGATACTTTAACCTCAATAAACAAAGAACTTGCAGATGTGGCACAATACGGAGTCGGGACGTTTTTCGCTAAAAACCTTTTCTTTGTCCTAGACTGGCTGTATAAACTTGTAGGAAACTGGGGGGTTGCGATTATTTTATTGGTTATCCTGATAAGGGTTATTTTATTCCCTTTAACATACAAGGGAATGGTGAGTATGTATAAGCTTAAAGAACTTGCCCCTAAAATGAAGGAAATTCAGCAGAAATATAAAAAAGATCCTCAAAAACTTCAAATGCATATGATGAAGCTGTATAAGGAAAACGGTGCAAATCCTCTGGGCGGATGTCTGCCTCTCATATTACAGATTCCGGTATTCTACGGTATTTATAAACTGCTTTTATACGCTATTGAACTTAAAGGGGCAGCATTTTTATGGATACATGATTTGAGTTTAATGGATCCTTATTTTATTTTACCTGTTCTAATGGGTGCGAGTATGTATATTCATCAAAAGCTTACACCGACAAATTTTCAGGATTCAATGCAGGAAAAAGTTTTCAAATTTTTACCTTTGATTTTTACGTTTATGATGGCTACATTCCCTGCCGGACTTGTATTGTATTGGACGACCAACAATATTCTTTCAATTGCCCAGCAGTGGTTTATAAATAAAATTATGGCTTCAAAAAAGGCTAAAAAATGAAAATAGAAGCAAAAACATTAGAAGATGCTTATTATACAGCGGCAAAAAAGCTTAACTGTTCGGTGACAGATTTAGAGGTTACGATTATCCAGCATCCCTCAAAAGGTTTTTTTGGGTTCTTTTCTAAAACAGCAATTATCGAGGTAAAAGAAGATGTTCAAAGGGATATGGAAGAAATTATTCACAGTATTGAATACAGCCTTAAAAACTTATTTAAGAAATCCTGTTTCAATGTAGATACATTTGAAATAAAAAAATATGACGATGACACCGTGTTTATTAAAATTGACGGTGAAGACGCCGCTTTATTGATAGGAAAAGAAGGTTATCGTTATAATGCTCTGAATTTTATGCTTTACAGCTGGATTAATCAGAAATACGGGTTTAAAGTCCGCCTTGAAATAGCCGAGTTTTTAAAAACACAAGAAGAAATGTTAAGAAGCTTTTTAAGCGGGTTTATTGAAAAAGTAAAAGAAAAAGGTTACGGCAAAACAAAACCGTTTGACGGAATTTTGGCATTTGTTGCGTTGGAAATATTAAGAGAAGAGTTTCCTGATAAATATGTTGCTATAAAAGACAGAAACGGCGAAAAATATGTTGTTATAGGTGAAAAACATGCAAACAATAGCGGCAATAGCAACGCCTAACGGTGTTGGTGCCATCTCCATAATAAGGCTTTCCGGAAAAAATGCTTTTAAAATAGCTGAAAAACTTATAAAAAAAAATTTAACTCCAAGAGTATCCACACTTTGCAAACTATATGATATAAATAACAATTTAATTGATATAGGAATTGTGATTTATTTTAAAGCACCGAATTCTTTTACGGGGGAAGATATTGTTGAATTTCAGTGTCACGGAGGCGTGGCTGTCAGCAGAATTGTGCTTGAAACTTTGATTAATTACGGTGCAAGAGCCGCAATGCCGGGAGAATTTACCAAAAGAGCTTTTTTAAACGGTAAAATTGACATTTCCCAGGCTGAAGCTATTGCAAAACTTATTGAAACCCGCTCAAAAGAGGGTGCTAAACTTCTTTCGCGTCAGTTGGACGGAGATTTGTCCGCTTTTGTAAATGAAGTTCGTGAAAAATTAATTCAAATAATGGCATATACAGAGGTTTTTATAGATTATGCCGAAGAAGATTTGCCCGAAACCCTCGGATATGAAATAGAACAGAGAATAAAGAGCATTGAACGGCTTTTAGTCCATACTCTTGAAGTGAGTAAAAGAAGAGAAGGGATGTTGAGTGGCTATAAAATTGCAATTGTAGGAAAGCCGAATGTCGGAAAAAGCTCTATTTTGAACGCCCTTTTAAATAAACGAAGGGCAATTGTAAGTGATATAGCCGGCACTACACGGGATACTATTGAAGAAGATATACAGATAGGCTCACATTTAATTAAAATTATAGATACCGCAGGTATCCGCAACGCAAGAGATGAGATTGAAAAAATTGGAGTTGAAAGAAGTAAAGAAGCTATTGGCAAAGCGGATATTGTTCTGGCTGTTTTTGACGCGACCGAATTTAATGATGAAGATAAAGAAATTTTAAATATAGTAAACAATTCAGACAGAGATGTGATTGCTGTTTTAAATAAAACTGATAAAGGTGTTAAAATAAATACTGATGTTTTTGAAGGTTTATCAGTAGTTAAAGTTTCAGCAAAGAACGATATACAACCTTTAATAGAGAGATTGAAAGACTTGCTTGATTCTTATTCCGGAGAAGATGAACATATTCTTATTTCCGCAAGACAGATTAATGCGGTTGAAAAAGCGCTGAATGCAATAAACGAATCAAAAGAGTTTTTAATTACGGGAGAACTTGAACTGTTCAGTTATCAGATTCAGGATGCTATAAAAGCTATAAGCGAAATTACCAAACCTTTCGAATATGACGAAATGCTTGATAAAATGTTCGGAAGTTTTTGTGTAGGAAAATAAAAAGGAGTAAATATGACAATACTTGAACTTAAAAAAATGATGATGAAAGCAAAAAAAGAAGACAAAACAAAGGCGAATGCTTTAATGATGCTTGTAGATTCGGCTCAGAAAATAGCAAAAGCAAACAATGAAGAAGTAAGTGAAAAAACTATTCAGGAAGCCGCTAAAAAGTTGGCTAAAATGGCGAAGGAGTCAATAGAAGCCGGTATGAAAGAATCAGAAAAAGAGCTTGAAATATATGAAGGTTTTCTGCCTAAAATGCTTGGAGAGGAAGAAACGACTAAAATTATTAAAGAAATAATCGATGAAATAGGCGGAAAAAACATGGGTGAGATAATGAAAAGGCTAAAAGCAAGGGGAGATGTTGATATGGCTCTTGCAAGCAGGATAATAAAATCACTTTAATAACTGTAATATAAGCGAATTCGCAATATGGCTTATTAAAGTCAGCGATTTTGTTTTTTCTTTTTGCAGTTTATTAATTTCTGCAATTATATCCTGGTATTCGTCTTCTTTTTGCTTGATATACTTTTCAAATGAGTTTTTGAGTTTTTTAGAATTAAAGTTTTCTGAATTTATTACTTCTTTTGCGAAAGTGATTACAAAATACTCTATTAGTCTTTCTATTTCTTCTTTGATGTTTTTTTCGAGTTTGTTTTTAGGCTTGTAGTTTTTTATATGTTTTAAAAGAGCATTTATTTTGAATTTTGATATTATCAGTTTGAAAAGCGAAAGAATTGCTTTTAAATCAAGATTATATTCATGTTTTATCATAAATATTGCCGGAAGAAATTTATAAAAATCTTTCCATTTTTCGAATATTTTAAGCTCATTGTTTTCGTATATTATTTTTCTCAAATCATCTTTATATGTAATAAATAAAAGAGGTTTTATTTTTGTATTTTCAAGGGATTTCACCATCCATTTGACAGCAAATTTAATGGTTCTTTCAATTTCTGTCAAAGTTTCATACTGTTTTTGAAGATTTTTTATTTTAACCGCTTCTTTTCTAAGAGTTTTTCCGTTTATTAAATCATTCATAATTAAATATGATTCAATTTTATATTTAAAATTGCCGGGATGGTAGTCAGAAATAAAACTGATACCGTGATTATTGATAATGGTGTTGGCAATTTGGGTGGCTATAATTTCTTTTTTAAGAGGATGGGCGGCTATTTCGTTTTTAAATTTTAAATAAAATTCCTTAGGAAAATATTCTTTTAAAAATCTGTCATAATAATTTGATTCAAGAAGATTGGAAGACAATATGTATTTTTTTAAGAAAATTTTACTGTATAAAAGCGCAATGGCAACAGCCGGTCTGATGATTACATCATTTACATACAGGGTTTCAATTTCTGAATTTTTAGGAATGTGGTAATTCTTACGATGAAAATAATCCGTATTTTTTTCTAAAACCTCCAATACTTTTATAAATTTCTCCCTGTAAATTTTTTTCTGTTCAAGAGACAAAACAAGGGCATGATTAAAATTGTTTTGCAATACTTTTTCAATTACGTCATTTTGTATTTCTTTTAATATTTTGATTTTATCTGTTTCTTTAAGTGTCTTTTTCTCTATTAAGGCATTTAATATGATTTTCAAATTAACTTCATAGTCGCTTATATTCACTCCTGCACTGTTGTCTATTGCGTCAAGATTTATTTTTCCGCCTTTTTTGCTGTATTCATATCTGCCGGGCATACTGAGTGCCAAATTTGCACCCTCGCATATAGCATATGCCTTGATGTCGCACCCGTTAACCCTTATGTTTTCATTTTGTTTGTCGCTTATATGAAAATTTTCTTCTTCACTGGATTTGACATAAGTTCCTATACCTCCGAAATAAAGCAAATCAACTTTCAATGTTAACAGTTTTTTGGCTATTTCTTCTGCACTAAGATAATCTTTGTTTGTATTTAAAAGTGATTTTATCTCAGGGGAGAGTTTAACGGATTTTTGATCTCTTTTAAAAACACCGCCGCCTTTGCTGATTTTTGATTTGTCATAGTCTTTCCAGCTTAAAGAATTTTCAAAAAGACGTTTTCTTTCTTCATATGAGGTTAACGGATCCGGATTCGGATCAATAAATATTTCATTATGGCTAATTGCACCTAAAAGCAGAAATTTTTTATTTAAAAGCATACCGTTTCCGAACACATCCCCTCTCATTGAGCCCACGCCTACAACACTCAGTTTGTCTGTATATATGTCTATGCCTTTTTCCATAAAAAATCTGCTTGCGGTGTGTATTGCGCCTTTTGCGGTAATTCCCAAATCTTTATGTGAAAATCCGGTGCTTCCTCCGCTTGCAAAAGCGTCTTTTAGAAAATAATTTCTTTTTATTGCAATTTCGTTTGCAGTATCGCTCATATGGGCGGTTCCTTTGTCTGCGGCAACAACAAAGTAAAAATCGTTCTCATCATATTTTACAGTGTTTACATCCCCGACATCTATCAAATCCAAAAGGGAATCAATAAACATTGAATAATATTTTTTAAACTCGTCTTTGGTTATATTGTTTTTAAATATTACAAAACCGCCTTTTGCACCTTCGGGAACAATTAATGCGTTTTTTGCTTCCTGGGTCGTCATAAGGTCTTTAATTTCTTCTCTGAAATCATGTATTCTGTCTGACCATCTGATACCGCCACGGCTTATTTTGCTCATTCTGAGGTGAATACCGTTAAACTCATGATGATATACGAAACTTTCAATATTAGGCTGCATTCCAAAAAGAATTGATTTGAAATTTTTTGTATTTACTTTAAAAGATATTGTCTCTTTATTTAAAAAATAATTGGTTCTTGCAATGTTTTTTATTATCGTATATAAAATTCTAAATACTTTATCTTCGTTTATATTCGATATTTTTTTCAGATGTTTTTCGATATCCGTTTTCAGATCTGTTTTTTTATCTGTAAATTTATGTTTGAAGTTTTCTATCAGCAGTTTTGTTAAGCGGGAATTTTTTAGAAGAGCGGTTATAAGCAAATTTTCGTTAAATTCAAAAAAAAGTTGGTTTTGGTATTTTATTAAAGCCCTTAAAAGGGAAATTTCCCTTAAATCCAATCCCTCCCATGCCATATAGTAGAGTTTGCAAAGTGTATAAATTTCACCGTTTAAAGATTTTTCAAGAATTTCCAAAAAAAGATTTTGATATTTTAAAAAAGTATCAAGATCTTTAATATCGGTTTTTATTTTATAAATATGAACGTCTTTTATTTTAAAAGATACCGAATCTGTAATATCAATATTAAAATTTTGCAGTATATTGCTTATTTTTGTTATTTGGTGCGGTTTTTTTGAATAGATATGAAAGATTTTCATTTTTTTTTCAAAAGTTATGAGTATATTGGTAAATTCAGGAATCGACATATCTTTGTCACTTATTAAATTTCTGCATAATTCACTGTTCATAGTTCCTCTTTATTTGGTTTTTTTTATATTATAGCACATTTAAATAACAATAGCGCTCATATATCCCACCACATTTGTTTCGTCTTTGCTTATGTCCGCACTTGTTCGATAATCTACAATTAAAGGTGTAAGATTTAATTCACGGCTTGAATAAATTAATGCTTCAATTCCGATTTTTCCGCAGGCTTCACATTTTTCAAGCTGGCTTATATTGCGGTTGTTTACGGATTCAAGACAGTTGTAATCTAACGCATTTGCCGTTTTTAAATTATGATAGTGACTTAAATCGCTGCTTATAACCACTAAAATATTGTTTTGAATAAGAAAATTTATAATCTTTTTTAATTTCAGCGGCGAATAATTTGAATAAACAAGCTCTATAACCGGAATAGAGTCAAAATAATGCTTAATAAACGGCATTTGAACTTCGGTTGAATGTTCTGTATGTACATATTCAAAATTTTGAACACCGAAATTTTTTATTAAAATACGCGCAGTTTCCAGATCTACGGGAAGATTTCCGCACGGTGTTTCATATTCGTTTTCCAATGTTGTGCTTATACCGTCAAATGCGAATTTGTGAGACGGCCCTATAACTGCAACAGTTTTCGGTTTGGAGTTTTGTGTTATTCTGTATGCAAAATTTGCAGTAAATCCGCTGTAAATCCATCCGGCATGCGGAACTATAAGTGCTTTTGGTTTTAATGAAAAAATCTCTTCGGCTTTTTGTTTGTCAAAATTTTCGTCTATTATTTTATTAAAATGCTCAATATAATTTTCAACGGATTCACAGTTTTCGCCATACCATTCTTTTACCACTGCTTTTCTCATTGCCAAACTCCTTCAATTTTTTCTCCGCACTTAGGACAGTGTGCATTTTTGTTTTCATCGATTTTTAGGATGTTTTTTTCTACACGGTAAATGCTTCTTACTATCAGCTCTTCATTGCATTTCGGACAGTATGTAACGACCGGCATAGCCACATTTCCGAGATATACATATTTAAGTCCCGATTTTTTTCCGATATCATATGCTTTTATCATAGTTTCCATAGGTGTAGGAGATTTGTCTGTTACTTTGTAATCCGGATGAAATCTGCTTATGTGCCAAGGGATGTTTTTATCCACGCTTGCGATAAATTCCGCAATTTGAGTTAATTCTTCATCAGAATCGTTGTCACCGGGAACTATTAAAGTGGTTATTTCTTGCCAGATTCCAGCATTGTTTAGTCTTTTAACGGTGTCTATGACATCTTCAAGTTTGCCTTTTAATATTTTTTTATAATAGTCGGGGTTAAAACTTTTTAGGTCAACATTGCATGCGTCAACCCAGCTTTTCATATCTTCAATTTCATAAACGCTTTCAAATCCGTTCGTTACGAATACGTTTTTAAGCCCTTTTTCTTTTGCCAAAGTTCCTACATCCCTGGCATATGGATAAAATACACTCGGCTCATTATATGTATAGGCTATGGAATTGCAATTATATTCAAGTGCCAGTTTTACCATTTCTTCCGCTGATACGTAAACTGAATCGTTTACTTTGTCTGTATGGGCAATTTGCCAGTTTTGACAAAAAGGGCATTTAAAATTGCACCCGACCGTTCCGAATGAAAGAATAGGGCTTCCGGGTAAAAAGTGAAACAAAGGTTTTTTTTCTACGGGATCTACGTTCATACTTGAAGGATGTCCGTAAACAAGGTTTTTAAGTTCACCGTTTTTGTTTATGTTGACTGCGCACAAACCTTTTTGATTTTCTTTTAATATGCAGTGGTGTCTGCACAGGAGACATTTTATTTTTCCGTTTTGAAGAGTTTTATAATATTTCATAAAACCTCCTTTGCTTTTATATATTATACCACAAAGGAGAAAAAGTATGTGTTTGTTTTGCCAAAAATAAATGTTTGATTTACTTTGGGGATTGGCATAACTTCAAATATAAAATATGAAAGCCGAGTGTTTATTTTTACTTTTCCGTTATTTATAAACTTTGGATGAAAATTATATTATGCGGTATTTGAGCTTTGTGTAAGGGCAGTTTTTTCCCTTGCTTGCAAAATCGGCTGTGTTTACTTTAAAATCTCCCGTTTCAAGCGTAATCGTTTCATCTATTTTTATGTTAAAAAGTTTTGCCGGATTTTTTGATATTAATCTTGTAACCGTTTCAACGTCCAAAGGCAGGGAATATGCCAGCTGTGAAAAAATATCAAGTTTACTGATGCCGAAATCCGCTTCTTCCAAAGGAACGTCTTTATTATTTGTGGCAATATGGTTTGAAGATATAAAATCAATCGTGCCGTCGGCACATGCTTCAAGGAGTGCTTCTTTGTCGGCTTTGCTTCTTAGAGGCGGAAATGTTTTATACAGAGAATTAAAATCTTTCAAATCCTCGTCACAGAAATACAGATTGTCTATACATATGTCTATATAAATGTTTTCCGGTTTGTTTTTTAAAATTTCAAGTGAATCTTTTGATGTTAGAGAATGAAAAATAATTTTTGCTTTAAAATGATGGGAAAGTTCATAAATTTTCGCTACCTCGGAACTTTCGGCATAAGTGGGAATTCCACCGACTCCCAGGGAATATGCGATTACGCTGTCGTGCATTATCCCGTTGCTTAAAGCTTTATTGTTGCAGTTGACAAAAACAGGAATATCCAGAAATTCCGCATATTCAAAAACTCTTTTAAGCAGATTCATATTTTCATCGGAATTAATATATATGGCTTTTGCCCCTTTGTCTTTCAAAATTGATATGTCGGTTAATCTGTTTTCATGAATTCCTTCTATTGAAACTAATATATTAAATTCGGATTCGGCCGCACGTTTAAGATTATATGCCAGATGAAGTTTGTCAAAAATAGGTTTTACCGTCGGAATTATCAATACGCTTTTTACTCCACCGTTTTTTGCAGAACAGGCTATTCTTTGAACGCTTTCTGAGTTTTTTACGTTTAAATCGATACTTTTTGGCACTTGTATAGTCATTCTAAGCCTTTTTTATTATAATTTTACTAAATTTTCGGGAAAAAAGATTTTAAAGGGAATATATATGAAAGAAAAATATTTAAAAATACTAAAAGATGTTTATCCTGATATGAATGGGAAAGATTATGAGGCTTTCAGCGACATAATTAATGATGAGGGGCTTGGAAAATGTAAACCGAAATTTAATTTATGGGGATTTCTTTTCGGATGGTTTTATCTGTTATACAGACGTGCGTTTATTGAATCGTTAGGTGTTTTAATAGCGTCGTTAATGGTCGGGTATTTTTATCTTCCGGGAATGGTTGTTGTTAATTCTTTAATAGGCGGATTTTGCTATTATTTTTTATATTTAAATAAATTTTCGATGGATGTTGACAGATGCGGTGGCGTTGCGTATCCGGATATGGAATGTTTAAAAAGAAAAATGAAAAAAAGCCCGATTGCTGTGATTGTTGCAGTTGTGTTCGTTTTAATTTTAATCTGGCCTGTTGTGTTTGCGGTAATCACCGGACACCCTTTAAGAACACCTGCCAACCCGTATTGATAAATATTGGCTAAAAAAGGCCCTGAATTGATTTTTGAAGGCAATGATTTGATATAATTTTGTAAAAAAAGGCTTGTTTATGAAAAAAGTTTTAATTATAGGCAGCGGAGGCAGAGAATACAGTATAGGTTATTTTATGAAAGACGAAGCTGAAATATTTTATGCACCCGGTAACGGTGCGACGGATGAATTTGCAACAAATATCGATATTAAAGATTTTGAAGAACTGGCTTCTTTTGTAAAAAACAACGGAATAGACCTGACAATAGTAGGACCGGAGGATCCTCTTGTCAACGGTGTTGTTGACGTGTTCAAAAAACACGGGCTTGTTGTTTTCGGACCTTCTGCAAAAGCCGCAAGATTAGAAGGCAGCAAGGTTTATATGAAAAACTTTTTAAAAAAATACAATATTCCCACTGCTAAATATATTGAAACATCAGATAAGCAAAAAGCATATGATTTTATAGATAAATGTGAAAAATTGCCGATTGTAGTAAAAGCTGACGGACTTTGTGCCGGAAAAGGCGTAATTATTGCCGAAAGTAAAGACGAAGCTAAAAAAACGGTTGAAGATATGCTAAGCGGTAAAGCATTTGGAGATGCCGGTAAAAAAGTAATTGTAGAAGAGTTTTTGGACGGATATGAGCTTAGTATGTTTGCAATATGCGACGGAAAGGATTTTGTCCTTCTTCCTGCGGCACAGGATCACAAAAGACTGCTTGATGGAGATAAAGGTCCCAATACCGGCGGAATGGGTGCATATGCTCCAACCCCTCTTGTAAATGACGAACTTTATGAAAAAGTTAAAGAAAGAGTTATAAAACCTACACTTAAAGGAATGCAAGAAGAAGGGTCTGCGTTTGAAGGTGTGCTGTTTATAGGACTTATGATTGTCGGGGGTGAACCGTATGTTCTTGAATATAATGTTCGTTTCGGTGATCCTGAGTGTGAAGAGCTGATGGCTTTGATTGACAGTAGTGTTTATGATATGTTGAAAAATGCCGCAACTAAACAGCTTGATAAAATTGACGTCCGTATTAAAGATATGGTGGCTGTGGGCGTAGTGTGCGCTTCTAAAAATTATCCGTATTCAAGCAGTGAACCTGCTGAAATTTCGGTTGATGATTTAAGTGAATGTAACGGGTATATTTCTTATGCCGGTGTCAGAAAAACTGATGGTAAACTTATGGCGACAGGCGGAAGGGTGCTTGTTTGTGTCGGATTTGGCAAAGATGTAAAATCAGCAAGGGATGAGGCTTATAAAATTGTTGACAAAGTGCATTTTGACGGTAAACAGTTCAGAAAAGACATCGCATATCAGGCGGTTAAATGAATTGAGAATTAAAGAAGTGAAAAGTTAAAAGTGAAAAATGACAAATGAAAAAAGGAGGATTGAGGATTTATGGTTTAGAAAAATTTAAATATAAAAAATATTTAAATTTTAAAACCTAAATCCTGATTATAAGGAAAAAAATGGAAGAAATAATAGATAAATTAAACAGGGAAGATTTGAAAAGCGCTTCAATTTTTAAAAGAATAGTTGCTATGAGTATAGATGATTTACTTGTTTCTCTGGTTATAATAATAGCTTTTGCCGGATCTTTTGCAAATGCAAAAACTTATGAACAGATATTGCTTCTTACTAATGAACTGTTCGGATATGTTTTTATTGTTTATACGCTTTATCATTGGATTTTTATTGCTCTTTACGGTAAAACAATCGGTAAAATGATTATGAAAATAAGGGTTGTGGATATTCAGACACTGGATAATCCTTCTTGGCTGAGGTCTTTTATTAGAAGTGTTATTCGTAATTTTGATGAAATGTTTTTTTATCTCGGAATGGCTTATGCTCTTCTCGACCCTTTAAACAGGGCTGTTCATGACATAATAGGAAAATGTGTTGTTGTTGAGGATTAGTGTAACTCTGTTTTTATTCGCGTCTTTTTTATTGGCGGATGTAAAGATATTTGCTACAAATGCAAAAGAGACGAACAATACGCTTATTTTAAAAAATCCTGTTATTATTTATAATAATTCAATAATTCAGGCTGATAAGGGTTTTGTAACACAAAAACGAAAAATTGTTCTTAACGGGCATGTGTTTGTTTTATACAAAAATAAATCCTTAGTTTCAGCAAACTCATTAACAGCTTACAGCTCAAAAAACATAGATCTTAATGATGTGTTTTTTTATGACAGGGAAATGAACGGTTGGATTATAGCTGACAAATCCAAAACTCTTGAGAGTAAAATAAAGTTTAGAAAACTGCATTTTTCCACATGCTGTGTAAAAAAACCGGACTGGTTTATGAAGGCTACCAGTGCATCTTATGACCGTAAAGAAAAAAACTTAAAACTCTATAACATTGTTTTGGTAATCAATAAAATTCCGGTATTTTATCTTCCGTATCTTTATCTTAATTTTGATAAAACAAGAAGAAGCGGATTGTTGCGTCCATATCTCGGATATTCTCAAAATGAGGGTGTGTTATATTCTCAGCCGGTATATTTTGTAACATCTCTTAATACGGATCTGGAAATAACACCGACAATCAGAACATTAAGAGGTAAAGGTATTTATTCTGTTTTTAGATTTGTAGATTCACCTACTTCCCAAGGATATATAAAAGCGGGCGTGTTTAAGGATAAATACAAATATTATTTCAAAAACAATCTTGCAAACCAAAAGCATTTCGGATTTTCTTTTAGATACGACAGAAGCAAGCTTTTTACGGATAAAGACAAGCTTTATATGTATTTAAAATATGCAAATGATGTTGATTATTTTTATCTGGATGCTTATAATTATCATTTTAACGATACTTATCTTTCAGATAAACTTATTACTTCCGAAACAAATTATATTATTTCTGAAAAAAGTAGTTTATACGGATTGTATTTAAAATATTTTATAGATACCACCCAGATCAATAATGACGCTACATGGCAGATACTTCCGCAGTTGAATTATCATCATTATCTGTCTAAAAACTATGGAATATTGAATTATATGGATTTTAATATTTATAATTATTACAGGAAAACAGGATCTAATTTTGTATTGAGCGATATTCTTTTACCGATAGCTCTTAATTATTCTTTATTTAATGATTATCTTAAATTTAAAATAACAGAATCATTAAACGGAGGATACGGATTTTATTATGAAAAGAATTCTCTAAAATCAAAGTATATAAATCTCTCTACCCAGATAAAATTTTATAATTCCTTAACTAAAACGAGTGATAATTTTATTCATATTGTTTCACCTTCGCTTATTGTGAATTTAAAAAATTATTCAAAAAGCGATATTTATACAGAGCTTATGAGTGTTTCCGATATTCAGAATTATATTTCATTAAATATTTTTCAGATATTGCAGATAGATTCATTTAAATTAACGCATACTTTAAATGAAACATATTATCTGGATTTATCCAAATATGCAGATTTTGAAAATATTTTTAATATTCAATACGGATATTATACGGTAGATGAAAACAATAAATATTCTTTTGAGAAAAAAGAATTGAGTTATAATAATGTAAAAATTAGTTATAATAAGAGTCCGTTTTTATGTTTTATATCTCATGTTTATCAAAAAGACGTATCCCAGTCATATACCGTCGGTTTAACGTATGATGTGAATAAATATAAAAAAGTATATGCCGAATACAATTTTGATTTGGATAATCATTATCCAAAATACTGGTTGACGGGAGTGAAATTTGATAATAAATGTTGGCATTACAATTTCAGTTTTAAACAGTCCCGGATTCCTGTAATGGAGGAATCCGGAATTTCGTTTAGAAAAGACAATATGGTTACGCTTAATGTAATTCTCAAACCAATAGGGGGATTAAATCAGACATTTGTATTCAAAGGAAAAAAATGAAAAATGAAGTAAAGGTCGGTTTGTTTATATTTTTAGGACTTTTATCGTTAATGTTTCTTACCTTACAGGTTAATTCTTTGCAGGATTTTAATAAAAAAGGTTATACCTTATATACAATAATGGCTGACGCAAGCGGACTTACAAAAAAAGCAAAAGTAAAAATGAGAGGTGTTGAAATAGGAAATGTGGAAGGGTTGACACTCGAAAATTCAAATGTCAAAATTAAACTTTTTATAAAAAAAGGTGTTAAAATTCCCAAGGATTCGATTACTACATTGACACAGGATAATTTTCTGGGCGGTAAATATGTAAAAATTATTCCCTCACAAAGTTACGTTTTTTATAAACCGGAAGATGTTATAACAAAATATATCAATACCGTTTCTATGGATGACGTAATGGCAAATGTAAATACTGCGGTGGACGATATTAAAATCTTAATAAAAAAATTAAATAAAACACTTGATAAAAAGTCAATTGCGAATATAAAAGAAACAATAGCGAATATTAAAGATTCTTCAAAAATGTTAAAATCTGTTTTAAAAACAACAGACAACAAATTGCCTGTATTGTTAAACAATGCGAATGATCTTGTTTTGGAATATAAAAAAGCAGGTGTTACATTAAACGGTAAACTTCCGGATATTATGAAAAAAACTGATATGTTGGTTGCTAAATTTAATAAAACCGGAGACATAATTAACGCTAAATTAGATAAACTTATGAGTGAATATATAAAGCTTGGAGAAAATGCCAACGGTATTTTAAGGGATAATAAACACGGTATAAAAAATGCTGTAGCAAGCGCTAAGGACTTTTTTACAAACGGTGGGGAAAGTTTTAAAAAGATTGATAAATATTTAAGCTCTCTTACAAAAAGTCAGATTTTAGTTGATATCCAAAGCAATTATATGGCACGTGATGATTATTTTAAAACCACGGCCAGTATAGCATATCTTCCTGTTCCTACTAAGTATTATATATTGGGTGTTACAAGCACTAAAGATTATTCCAATCTTTCAAAAACAGATCTTGATCACCAGGAAAATAAAGTTTATATAAGTGCAGAATACGGGAAAAGATTTGATAATATTCTTTTAAGGGGAGGAATTATAGAAAATACCGGGGGAGCGGGATTTGATTATTTCTTGGATCATGACAGAGTGAAACTAAGCACGGATATATATGATTTTAACGCTGTAAATGATGTCCGCGGCGACAATCCACATTTAACCTTTAAAGGTACATATACATATTTAAAACATATTCAGTTTACAGGAGGTGTTGACAATATTCTTAATACTGACGCCAGGACATTTTTCCTGGGAGTGGGTGTTAAATTTAAAGACAACGACTTAAAAACCGTTTTAAGCGGAGGTGCGTCATCATTTCTAAAATAGATCAGGTCAAACAAGCATGTAAAGTTTTGGGTGTGGCCCCTTTAAGCACATTGGAAGAAATAAGCAAAAAATATAAAAAGCTTGTAAAACAGGCTCATCCGGATGCTGGCGGAAACGGTGAAAATATACTTAAAATAAATGAAGCTTATGAAGTTTTGAAAGATTATATAAAAAATTATAAGTTTACATTCAGTGAAGAGGAAATTTCAAGACAGTATCCGGCTGAATTTTTAAAAAAGTTTAAGGTGGAAAATGAAGGTGTTTAAAAATAGACAGGAGGCTCTGGATAAACTGATGTCCGTTTTGGATATGAATTTTCTTAATGATATGCTGATTATAAGCATAAGCGAAAGAGGTAATTTTTATGCACGTGAAATTGCGTTACGAGGAGGTATTCTTGAGGGTGATTTTCTTTTTATTGAAGAAATAAAATCGCCTGAAAATAAAATGACTTCTCTCGGTGCTATAAGCGAAACAAGAGATTATGTGCTTATTGACGAACTTATAAAAGCTTTTGAAATTACAGATGATTATGTTTTTAGTGAAGCGCAAAGGGTTTATGAAGAAAAGATTTTGCAAAACATCTATAAATTTCGCGGTGGAGAGAGTATAATTTCATTACACAATAGAAATGTTCTATTAGTAGATGAAGGTGCAAACACCGGTCTTACACTTTTATGTGCGATAAAAAGCTGTATATCAAAACAGGTTGCAAGTATAAATGTCGCTTTGCCGTTAATTGCAAAAGAAACGGCCAGGAGTGTTGAAAAACTGGTTGACAATACTTTTTTTGCTTACGAAATAGAAGATTATGTTGATACCGATTTTTATTTTAAGGAGAAAGAATGAGCTGTGTAGTAGAATTAAACGTTAATAATAAAGAAGAAAAATATATATTGAACAAAGTTGCAAAACAGGCAAATTCTTCCGTATGGTTTGAAGACGGAAATACGATAATGCTTGCGACACTTACATATAACCCCGATGAAATGGTTGAAGAGGATTTTGTTCCTTTGGTGGTGCAATATGTGGAAAAAGCTTATGCCGTAGGTAAAATACCTGCCGGATTTGTAAAAAGAGAACAAAAACCGGGTGATTTTGAGACATTGACAGCCAGAATTGTCGACAGAAGTTTAAGACCTTTGTTTCCGAAGGAATACGGATACAATACTGTATTGACTGTTATGACATTAAGTGCGGACGAAAACAGCGATTTGCAGACATCGGCCATGAATGCCGCTGCCGCCTGTATGTATTTAAGTGATCTGCCTTTTGCTAAAATGGTTTACGGGGTAAGGGCTACAAGAATAGACGGGAAGCTTATTATCAATCCTACTCTGCCTGAACTTGAAAAGGGAGATTTTAACTTGTTTATCACAGGAACAAAAGATGAACTTCTTATGATAGAGTTCGCTTCCCAGGGACAGGAGGAAGTTGAAATAATACCGGTGGATGATATTATGCTTGACGGAGTTCCGGTAGAAAATACAATAGTTAAATATAAAATTAATGAAATCAAAGAAGACGAGTTGATTGAAATTCTTGAAAAAGTGCAGGATGCCATTAAGGAAGGCGCTTTAAAAACGGAAGAGGCGTTAAAGGCGTTTAAAAAAGAGCCTGTTGATTTTGAAGTAAGAAAAGAATCGGATATAACCGAATTTGTTGAAATAATTAAAAACAAATACTCAACTGAGCTGAAAGAAATTATAAAACATTTAAGTAAAAGCGAAAGAGATTATCTTCTTAAACAGTTTGCAAGAAAAATAGCATCGGCTCTTGACAGGGAAGATGATTTTGAGACTATACTGAAAGCGGTAAAACAGGTTAAAAGAGAAATTGTCCGTAGCATGATATTGGATGAAGGAATAAGGGCTGACGGCAGAAAACTTGATGAAATAAGACCTATTTCAATAGAAACCAATCTTCTTCCTCGTTCACACGGAAGCTGTTTATTTACAAGAGGACAGACACAGGCACTTGCCGTAGCGACAAGAGGAGGGGACATGGATGCCCAGGTTTACGGAACACTTACCGACAAAGAAGAAAAACTTGAAAAGTTTATGCTTCATTACAACTTTCCTGCATTCAGCGTAGGTGAAGCCGACAGATTAGGACCTCCGAGCAGAAGGGAACTTGGACACGGAAATCTTGCAAAAAGAGCTATCGAGCCGCTTTTAGACCCTGAATTTGATGAAACTGTAAGGGTTGTCAGTGAAATATTCGAAAGTAACGGAAGCAGCTCAATGGCTACAATATGCGCATCGTCCCTTGCTATGAAAGCGGCAAAGGTTCCTTTGCTTAAAATGGCTGCCGGAATTGCCATGGGGCTTGTAACGGAAGATGATAAATATGCGATTTTAACTGACATTATGGGACTTGAAGATCATGACGGAGATATGGATTTTAAAGTAGGAGGAACATTTGAGGGTATTACCGCTATGCAAATGGATATAAAACTAGGCGGAGTTTCCCTTGATATTCTGAAAGAGGCTCTTTATCAGGCAAGAGACGCAAGGGCTTATATACTTGAGCTTATGGAAAATGCCGTTGCAGAGATTAAATATAACGATGCAATACTGCCAAAAGCGTTGAGTTTTAAAGTGGAAAAAGATAAAATCATCGATATTATAGGTGCCGCAGGTAAAACTGTAAGAGATATTATTGCCAAATTCGGAGTAACGATAGACCTTGACAGAGATACCGGTAAAGTAAAAATTTACGGTGATGACCATGAGTCGTTAAACGGTGCGAAAGATTATATTTTGAATGTAATTTGTAAAGATGATAAACCTAAAACACCTGATTTTGAAATTGGAAGCGTTATTGAAGGTGAAATTAAAAAAATAGTTGATTTCGGTATGTTTGTGGAGCTTGTTCCGGGTGTGGAAGGACTGCTTCATAAGTCTAAACTGAAAAACAGAAATACAGACGGTTATAACCAGGGAGATAAAATCAAGGTTAAAGTCTTATCCCAAAGCGGATTTAAAATAGAACTTGCTTTGGCGGAAGAATGAAATGTTTGAAAAATATCCTTTTGAAAAGTTAAATGAGCTTTTGGCCGGTATTGAACCGGAAACAAAAAAAAGATATGTTTTGACAATAGGGGAGCCTCAGTTTGAAACCCCCGAGTTTATACGGGATGAGCTTTGTAAAAAGAGTTGTCTTTTAAACAAATATCCAAAAACAGCCGGAGAAGAGGTTTTAAAAGAAGCAATGAGGGGATTTGTAAAAAGACGTTACGATGTAATCCTTAACGAAAGAGAACTTCTTCCTACTTTCGGAACAAGGGAAGTTTTGTTTAATTTCCCTCTGTTTTTAAAACCTAAAAAAACCGCTTTTCCAAACCCGTTTTATCAAATATATGAAGGTGCGGCAATAGCGGCAGGGAGTGAAATAAACTATATGCCCCTTACAAAAGGAAACAGTTTTAAAAACACAATTTCCCAGCTTGACGGAGATGAGGATTTTATTATTTTAAATACACCGAATAACCCTACGGCAAGCACGATGGATTTGGATGAACTTTGTGAGTGGGTAAAATATGCACTGAAAAACAATGTCGTAATATTAAGCGATGAATGCTACAGCGAGCTTTATTTTGATGAAAAACCGGCATCCATTTTAGAAGCTTGTCTTGAAGTTGGAAATAATTCATTTAAAAACATTCTTACAATAAACTCAATTTCCAAAAGAAGTTCCGCACCGGGGCTCAGGAACGGATTTATTGCGGGAGATAGTGAAATATTAAAAAATTATTTGCAGTTTAGAACATATGTAGGGTGCGCATCACCTATTCCTTTACAATTTGCAGCGGCAAAAGCATGGAATGAGGATAATCATGTGGAAACATTTAGAGAAGTTTACAGAAAAAATTTTGAAATTGCAAAAGAGATTTTGAATATTGAAATTCCAAAAGCCACATTTTATATATGGCTTGAAGTGGGTGATGACATAGAATTTACAAAAAAAGCCTGGAAACAAGGGGTAAAAGTTTTACCGGGAAGTTTTATGGGAAGAAACGGAGCAGGAGAGGGATTTGTAAGAATAGCACTGGTTTATAATGAACAGCAGACAAAAGAAGCTTTGAAAATTATAAAAACACTGATTTAAAAAATAAAGGAATAAAATGTCAATAGCGAAAAAATATGAAGAACTTGAAATACTGATGAATAAAAACGAAGATGATAAAATAAATGAAGTTTTCAGAAGTATTTTAGAAGAAACATTTAATCTGGTAAATGAAAAAATAGAAAAAGAACAGACTCTGGATGTAAATAATGAAGAGGAAGCGGCAGCTGTAAGGGCTATGTTTGAATATATGCTGGAACTTTGGGACGAACAGGCTGTTGAAGAGGCAAAAGCCGTCGGATATGATATGGTTTATCTTGTAAAAGATGAAAAGCTTAAAGAAATGTTCAGTATGTTTGTAATCGGAATGCTTGCAGGGCTTAGTCTGGATGAATTTTTTGACGGTTATGTGCACTCTGAGAAACTGTATAAAGATATGTTTTTTACAGATTTTGACGATGAAATAGATTCTTTGGTGGTAAAATATAAAGATAAATTTAAAGAGGAGTTCAGCGCTTGAAAATACATTTTGTCGGAATAGGCGGTATCGGTTTAAGCGGTCTGGCAAGGTATATGAGAGAAAATTCTCACGAGATTACTGGCAGTGATATTGCGGACACAAAACTGATCCGGCTTTTAAAAAAAGAAGGAATAAACGTAAAAGTTCCTCACAGTGCAAAGAATATCAATAATCAGGATATTGTGGTTCATACGGCTGTTGCAAAATCAGACAATCCGGAATTGACAGAAGCAAGAAAAAAGGGTATTAAAATACTAAGCAGAAGGGCATTTTTGCCGTATGTGGTTCATGATAAAAAAGTCCTTTCCGTATGCGGAGCACACGGTAAAAGCACAACTTCTGCAATTCTGGCATCCATTTTAAATTTCAGCGATGCGATTATCGGTGCTGAAAGTAAAGAATTTAAAAGCAATATGAGATATAAGGGCAGTGAATACCTTGTTTTTGAATCAGATGAAAGCGATGGCAGTTTTGTGGATTCCAACCCGTTTATTGCTGTTGTAACAAATACTGAACCTGAACATATGGAATATTATAATCACAATCTGAAACTCTTTTACGCCCATTATGAAGAGTTTTTAAAAAAAGCCTGTATCAGGATTGTCAATGGTGATGACGGGTTTATTAAAACACTTGACTTGCCTGTGAAAAAAGTTTATCTTAAAGACGCTAAAAACATACGCTATGAAATTATAAAATCCAAACCCAAAACCGTTTTTGAATACAAAGGTTATGAATTTGAGGTTTACGGTTTTGGGGAGCATCTGGTTCTTGACGCTCTGTTGGCGATAGAAGCCGCCAATGAATTAATCTCAATGGATGAAATACAGAAAAATATAAAAAATTACCAGGGTATAAAAAAACGTTTTGATATTTTACAAAACAATGAAAATTTTATTCTTATAGATGATTACGGACATCATCCGACTGAAATTAAAACGACACTGCACAGTGCAAGAATATTTGCAAAACTAAACGGAATAGATAAAATAACCGCAATCTGGCAGCCTCATAAATACAGCAGGACGATTGATAATCTTGATGCTTTTATAGAATGTTTTAACGAAGCGGACGAGCTTGTAATACTTCCGGTCTGGGAAGCGGGGGAAGAGAAAGTGGATATCGATTTTGAAAACCTTTTTGCAAAGCATAATCCTATATTTGCCGAGCGTCTGAAAACCGACAGTAATATTATTATGTTAAGTGATGAAACGAGAAAGCATATTAAATCAATAAAAGAGGGGCTTGTAATAGGTTTTGGAGCAGGGGACATTACTTACCAGTTAAGGGGTATATGAAATTCTTATCTAAAAAGGGAATATATACAATGACAATAAAAGAAGCTATTCTAAAAAGTTTGCAAGATTTGAAACAAGCATCATCTCATTGGGATGTATATAATAATATTAAAAAGAAACAATATTATGATTTTAAACAGGCAAAAACACCAGAAGCAACCATATCTGCCTTGCTCGGTGATTTTATTAGATCAAATGATACTAGAGTTAAGAGAATTAGAGGTGAAAGTGGAACATATTTATATTATTTATCACAATATGAATCTGATTTAAATTTAGAAAATATACAAATTTCTGAAAGAAAAAACTATAATACAAAAAAGAAAAATTCATTTCAAGAAAGAGATTTACATAAACTTTTAAGTAGTTACCTAAAAAATCAAAATATCTATTCAAAAACAATTTTTCATGAAAAATCAAATGGAAGAGAAAAAAATCAAAAATGGATTCATCCAGATATGTTAGGAATTAAATTTTTAAATTTATCATCAAAAACTAATCAAAATTTTTTAAAGCTTCTTAATAAAACTGATACTTTTAAAATAACTTCTTATGAATTGAAAAAAGAGATAAATACAGATTATGAACTCAAAGAATCATATTTTCAAGCAGTATCTAATTCTAGTTGGGCAAATTATGGATATTTAGTAGCGTTTGAAATTAGTGATAATCTACTTGATGAAATAGAAAGATTAAATCAATCATTTGGCATAGGTGTTATAGAATTAAATTCTAATCCTTATAAAAGTAAAATTTTATATCCATCAAAATTAAAAGAATTGGATTTTAAAACCATTGATAAATTGTGTAAAATAAATAAAGATTTTGAAAATTTTATAGAATATACAGAAAAAATATTGTCTGTTGAAGATAGATTTTACAATTCAGTTGAAAAAGAATTTAAACAATTTTGTGATAAATATTTTGAAAATGATTCAGATATTGAAAAATATTGCAAGGAAAAACATATTCCATTAGAAAATTTAGATAGAACATTCTAAAAAAAAGATATTTTTTCAGAGCATATGATAACAAATTATTGGAGAGAAATATTTGATTTTGCGAGTTAAATATTTCATAACCCAGTTGTTATTAAGAACAGTTTATTATAGAATAAATTAAAAATTAAAAAAGGAGAACAAATGAAAAATTTTGAAAATTATGAAAAATATGCTGAAATGACAAAAGCTCAAGATTGGGAAGGAATTTGCAAATTAAACGGGATAAGTTTAGATTCTTTCGGCACTAAAAAAGAATTAAAAGTTTTGTCTAATTATTTAGAAGAAGATGAAGTTGTTTTTGCTTTAACATCTGGAATTATGTCTCAAACTGAAACATCAAACTCTTTTGACTGGGGAACAAATACCTGGCTTGTGGTTTTAACGAATGAGCGTTTTTTGTTTTTAGACCACGCGATGCTTACCAAATCTGTTGATACACAAAGCATCAGACATGATTCGGTTCAGGCTGTTTCCGCATCACAGGGTTGGATGTTTGGAAAAATTCAAGTTGATTTGGGTGCCAGGGTTGTTGTAATTGACAACTGCACAAAAGATTCTGTGGCGGTAATTGCCGATTTGGCAAATAAATGGCTAAGAGTATTAAATAAAATGAACAAACAGCAGGTATCTGTGTTGAACGAAGACAATCTTCAACTGATTCAAAAACAGATACAAAATCAGGAAAAAATTATATCTTTGCTGGAAGAAATAAAAGACAAACTTAAATAGGAAAGGTTAATTTAAACACCTTTTCACATCTTCCAATATATGCAAATCCCTTACCTCATCGAAATATTTAAATTTTTCTCCGCTTTGGAATTTTCCGTCTAGCAAATCGCCTGATTTTCTAAATTCCAAATCAAGTTCCGCTATTTTAAATCCGTCAAGTGTATCGGCAAAAGCTTTTAGGCGATTATTGCTTTTATTGTTTGTGTATAAAAAACAATGGCCTTTCTGTCCGTATCTGCCGACTCTTCCTCTAAGCTGATGAAGTGTGGCAAGTCCAAGCCTTTCCGCTCCTACTATTACTATTGTGGTAAGACGCGGCAGTGAAATTCCGACTTCTATAACCGTTGTTGTTATAAGAATGTTGCCGTTTTCCCTGAACTGCATTAAAATATCCTCTTTATTTTTGTCTTTGCCATGTGTAATATAAACGCCCTTAAAATGTTTAAGCCAGAAATCTTTCCCTTCTTCTATGCTTTGATAGTCAAAATTTTCAGATTCTTCAACCAGAGGGTAGACAATTACGATTTGATTGTTATTTGTTGTTTCGTTTTGTATATGGCTCAATAAATTTTTAAACTCTTTTTTTGAAATTATTTTTGTTTCTATGTTTTTTTTAAAGGGCAGTTCTTTTATTAGGCTGACATTTACGAAACTTCTTAAAATTAAAGCCTGTGTTCTCGGAATAGGGGTAGCTGAAAATTGAAAATAATGAGGAACATTATTTCCGCTTGAAGTAAGTTTTTCAAGACTTGCTCTTTGGTTTGTTCCGAATCTGTGCTGCTCATCCACCATAACGACATTTACTTCAGGTAGGTTTTGATACAAAAGAGCGTGAGTTCCTATTAAAAGATTTGAATTTTGTATATCCTCCTCGGTAAATTTACTCTTTTGTGTTACAAGTGTGATTTTAAACTCTTGGAACCTGAAACCTGGAATTTGAAACTTAAGATATTTATTAGCTTCTTCAAAAATCTGGTTGGCAAGTATTGAAGTAGGGCACATTATAATTGATTTTTTGCTCATAAACGCCGTAGCAAGCATAACAACGGTTTTGCCGCAGCCCACATCTCCTATTATAACCCGTCTGGCCTGAATCGGTTTTGAAATGTCTTTTTTTATATCGTTAATAACTTTTTGCTGATCGTTTGTCAGTTTAAAAGGAAGGTTTTTTATAAATACGTCAGGATTTGGATTGTTTAGTGCAAATGAAGGGAGTTCACGTTTTTTATGTTTCAGTTTGTTGAGATAATTAAAAATTTCAGCCCATTTCAACGCATATGTTATTTTGTTTTCATCCGTATGTTTGGGTGTCTGGGGAAAATGCATAAAAAAAAGCGTTTTTGCGATATTTTGTGGCAGAACCGATAGATTATCTAGAGTTACATATCGTTTTATAAGTGTTTTTAAACTTCTGATATTAAGAAATGTTTTGTAAACGGGGGTTATCTCGTTTATTTTTGTTATAGGTTTGGGCTGTATAAGCTGGTTTTGTTTTATTTCTCCTCTGATATAGATGGTGTTTCCGGGTTTAAAGACGGATTCATGCCATTTTTTGAACTGAAAAAACACACCCCATATGATCTGATTGATATTTTTCAGGTAAAATTTAATCCTTGTGATTTTCGGGGTTTTTTTGATATCCAGAATTTCAGCTTCAAAAGCCTGGGGAGAGTTGGTGATATAAGAAAGAAGATGATTGTCTTCATATTCTTTTGGTTTTATAAGAGCGAGTTCAAGAGGAGATTTTACTCCTATTTTTTTAAGTTTTTCCAAATCCTCTTTTGTCATATTATTCTTTCGTTACTATTGAAAATGTAATATCGTTGACTTCCGGATGGTTTTTTATAAAAGAGTTTATTTCTTCAAGTGAAATATCCTGTATAAGTGACAGTTCTTTTTCGTAATAATTTTCCGGAAGTTCAAGATAATGTTCGTTAAATTTTTTCAAAAGTCGTTGGCTGAGCGTTTCATTTCTGAGCGGTTCGCTCCCTATTAAAAACTGTTTTGCCTGTTCAAGTTCTTCGGCGGTAACCCCTTTTGTCTGAAAAACGTATATAAGCTCCTTAACCAGTTCAACCGCATCTTTTGTATTTTCAAGTTTTGTCTGTAAATATCCGCTCAAAAGTTTATATGATTTTCTAAAAGCGTTGCTTGCGTATGCCGAATACGCGTATCCTCTTTTAACCCTGATTTCCTCCATCATTCTGCTTCCGAATCCGCCGGCACCTAAAATAAAAGTTGCTGTTTTTGCGAGATAAAGTTCTTTATTGTAGTCGATGTTAAACGGTGATGCAAAATGAATATAGCTTTGCTCGACATTTTTATATTTATATATGGTGTCCTGTTTTTCCGGGCTGAAAGAAAGGGTGTCTTGTTTCACTGGATAGAACATTCCGGTTATTTTTTCTAAATCTGTTTTTTCCCCTCCGTTTATAAGTGTCCATTCTTTTTCGAATAAGGCGTTGTAAAAAGTTTTTAAATCTTCAAGAGTTATTTTTTCAATATTGTTTCCGATTACCGGTTTTGCAAGAGGAGTGTTTTTAAAAATATTTTTAAAAAGGTTTGAACCGGCTATATAGTCATTGTCGTTTTTTTTACTTTGTATTTTGGCGGAGATTTCTTTTTTGGATTTTTTAAAAGATTCTTCGTTAATGTTCGGATTGATTAAAAGTTCTTTTAAAAGATTTAAAGCTTTGTTTTTTTTGCTGTTTAAAAATTTAACCGAAACAGTAAAAAATTCCCTGTTTACACTTGTGTTGAATTCTATTGCGTCCTGTTCTGTATATGAATAAAATTTTTCTTTTTTTTCAAGGGTTCCTTTTGTGTTTAATATATGGCTGATAAAATAAGCAACACCCTCTTTTGCATAAATGCTTCCGGCTTTGTCAAAAACTATTTCGACAACAGTTCTTCCCAAATGATCTTTTTCAAAAATTATCATTTTTTTCCTTTTTTTAATGATGTGGGCTGTTAAGCAGTATGGTTGCCGAATTTTCAAGAATTATTGCTTTTTTAATAGCTTCTTTTATATCTCTGGCTATTACAAAAACCCCGAAACCTCGGACTATAACAATGTTTTTTTCTTTTAAATGTTTGGTTATTATAAAATCTTTGTTTTCTTTCCATTTTTGAATATCGTCTATTTCGATAATTTTTACTTTTTCAATAATCTGCTGGCCTATATAATCAATAGGCTTAAAAAGTGTGTGTTGCAAAGAGTATGTTATTATATTTAACGGAAAAATATTCAATACGGTTTTGGCTTGTGAAATGTTTTGATAGATCTTTGCGTGAATATCTATATCATCCGTTGTTTCCTTCCATGAAAGATCTTTTTTGTTTATATGAACTATTTTACAAAAATCTTCTTCATAAACAGATTTGTTCTGTTTGTTTATAATCATTTTGTCGTTTTCCAGTTTGAGTGAAATACTCCCTATTGCCAGGTTGAGCATATTCTTTTCATAAAGTATTTTAGCTGTGAGTTTATATTCGTCAATAATGCTTGAAATTACCAAAACAGCCCTTTTTTGATATAATTATACAATATTAATGAAGAATTGAGAATGGAGAATTGAAAATTGAAAACCACTGAAATACCTCATATTCCCGTTTTACTGAATGAAACAATAAATTTATATGAGGATATGCCGCAAAACGGCTGTTTTATTGACTGCACTCTGGGCTTCGGAGGTCACAGTGAAGCAATTTTGGAACGCTATCCGGAAATAAAACTTATAGGAATAGATCAGGACAGTGACGCAATGAATTTTGCAAAAAAAAGACTTGCAAAGTTTGAAGACAGAGTTGAGTTTATCAACAAAAGGGCTTCCGAGGCGTTAGAAGATTTACCGGAAGATTTACCTGTGTGCGGAATATTGGCAGATATAGGCGTCAGCAGTTACCAGCTTGACAACAAAGAAAGAGGCTTTACATTTGAGAGTGACGAATTAGATATGAGAATGGACAGAATGCAGGAGTTTAGTGCAAAAGATGTTATAAATTTCTATTCCAGGGAGGATTTGGAAAGAATTTTCAGGGATTACGGAGAATGCAGAAGATATAAAAAAGTAACAAATGCGATAATTTCAAAAAGACCTGTTAAATCAAACAGAGAATTTGCCGATATATTAGGACATATAGGCCTCAGAGATAAAAAAAGTCTGGCAAAAATCTTTCAGGCTGTGAGAATTGAAGTAAACAATGAATTAAACGAACTTGAAAAAATTTTGGAAAGAAGTAAAAAAATTGCTTCAAAAGGCGCAATTTTAGGTATAATTACCTTTCATTCGCTTGAAGACAGGATAGTTAAAGTCCGTTTTAAACAGTGGAGCAGAAAATGTATATGTCCGCCCGAAGCCGTTAAATGTGAATGCGGCGGCAATAATCAGCTTGGAAAAATTTTAACAAAAAAGCCTCTTACAGCTTCAAAGGAAGAGATAAAGCTTAATCCTAGAAGCAGAAGTGCAAAATTGAGGGGTTTTCAATTTATATAAATTAGGTAGGGGATTCAAGGATGAATGCAAAAACTAAGGAAAGAGAACTTCTGTTAGACGATATAGATCAGCTAATTGTTCAGGAAAGTCTGTCTTCAGCAATTATTAAAAATTTAATACTAACTATTGTGTTTTCACTGACAATACTGTTTCCAAAAATTTATATTTCTTCAAATATTTATGTAAAATCCGTTCATATAAACAAACTTTTAAACGAGTATTATTCTTTAAAAGCGGAAAATTCTCTTTTGGCTTCAAAAATCGAAAAAATCAAATTCAAAAACAGAATGGAAAAACTTACCTTTTGATTTTCTCCCGAATATTAACCGCATCTTAATTATTTTTTGTTACAATTTTTTAAAAAAGAAGGCTAATGAAAAGATTTATAGAGTTTTTTATAAAAAATGCGGCTTTTACACATGTTTTATTTATAGTTGTCTTAATATCGGCTTTTTTGGCTTATAAAAATGTTGCAAAAGAACTTTTTCCGCCTGCTATACTTGATAAAATACTGATTCAGGGGGCATATCCGGGGACGAGCCCCAAAACTCTTGACAAAATGGCCGTAACGCAGATTGAAGATGATTTAAAGACTTACCAAGAAGTATCTTCCGTTGAAAGTGTTGTAAATAACGGAAGTTTTACTATTACCGTTAATCTTAAACCCGGAAGCAATAAACTTGAACTTTTAAGTGAATTTAAGACTATTATGTCAAATATAAAAAAAGATCTTCCGAGCGATATGAATGAACCGACCGTTACTATTGCAAAAAAAGCTTTTCCTTTAATGTTTATATCGGTAGCAAGTGACAAATTAAATAAAGATGCACTTTTAAACCATGCTGACAATATAAAAAAACTTCTCTCTTCCCTTAAAGACCTTTCACAAATAGACATAAGGGGTGACAGCGATAAAAATATATATGTAAAATTAAACAATCAGAAAATTGAAGCACTTGGAATTAATAAAACACAGCTAATAAATATGCTTTCACATATATCTACGATTTTTCCCGTCGGAAAAATAGAAGGTAAAAAACATTATTTTATTTCTATGAAATCGCAGAATGTAAACGATTTGAAAGATACGATTATTCAAGTCGGCAGGGTTAAGATAAGGCTCGGGGATATAGCCGATATACAAAAAGAATACGACAAACCCAGACAGATAGGAAAATACGACGGTATTCCGAATATAACGATAGATGTCCGAAAAGGTGAGAGCGGTGACGCTATTGCATTGAGTAAGAAAATAAGAAATATCTTAAAAGAGTATCATCAAAAACACCCTGATATTGTTTTCGGTATTTCCACAGACACTAGCAAATGGGTGAGAAACAGATTTAATACGGTTGTCAGCAATATTATATTCGGACTGATTCTTGTCTTTTTTATTATGTGGATATTTTTAAACTGGCGGATATCTCTGATAGTTACGATGGGTATTCCGACATCGTTTGCGATAGCCATGATTGCACTTGATTATTATAATTTTTCTTTAAACCTGCTTTCAATGCTTGGTGCTTTGATAGCTTTGGGGATGATAGTTGACGAAGCGATTGTGGTAGGTGAAAACATATACAGGCATATGCAGATGGGAAAAGATAAAGTTACAGCGGCAATTGACGGCACAGCAGAGGTTTTTTGGCCTGTCGTAGCAGCAGCTATGACAACCGTTTTGGCGTTTTTGCCTATGCTTTTAATTAAGGGTGAAATAGGAGTTTTCATAAAAATTTTACCGATAATGATTACGGTTTTAATTATTTCTTCCCTGTTTGAGGCTTTTGTTTTTCTTCCGCTTCATGCAAAAGAAATATTAAAAATAGTGCATTCAAAAAAAGACGGTTTTTGGGACGGTTTTTCAAATTTGTATAAAAATATATTAAAAATTTTTTTCAAATTCCGTTATATTACATTAATCTTATTTGTTATTATTGTGCCGATATTGATTGTTGCGGGTATGAAACATTCGAAATTCCAGATGTTTCCAGATTTTGACGCTTCACAAATATATGTAAACGGTAAATTTGATTCAAATTACACTATAACACAGACGGCACAGGCGATAGTTGAAATTGAAAGAGATTTAAAAAAATATCTGGGTAACGATGTAGAAGGTTTTACGACGGTTGTGGGAATGCAGATGAACAATAAAGGAGAAGCCAATATAGGCGAAAATTATTTTCATATTTTTGTGGACCTGCATGATAAAAAACCGACTGATTTTTACAATAAATACATTGCCCCGCTTTTTCAGCCTATAAAAGTTGAGCACCAAAGCAGAACACATACGGCACAACAGTTGACTATGATGTTTAAAAAAGATTTTTCACATATAAAAATAAACGGGCTTAGCGAACTGAACGTAATTGTGCCGCAAGCGGGAGTTGTAAAAAGTGATGTTGTAATAAGCGTCGGCGGGAAAAATCAAAAAGAAATTATACGTGTGATAAAAAAACTTAAAACAGCAATAAAAGACATAAAAGGCGTTTATAATGTCTTTGACGATGCGGAACTGGGTGCGGATGAGCTTAGAATAAAAATTAATCCATACGGGCAGAAACTGGGATTTACCCAGGCGGGTTTGTTTAATGAATTAAGAGGCTTTTTCGGCGAAGCCGAGTTTGATAAAACATTTGATAAAGACGGCACCGTAAAAATTATACTTAAAGATCAAAATAAAGATTCTATAAAAGAGTTTAAAACTTTCAGGGTAAATATTCCAAATACCGATAAATATGTTTTGTTGAATAAAATTGTTGATTTTGTTGTTGTGAAATCGTTTAAAAAAATTCATAAATATGACGGAATTGCTGCAAAAACGGTATATGCCACACTTAATAAAAAAATAATCACAACACGTGAATTTTATAAAAAAATCAATCCTGTAATTAAAAACATGAAAAAAGAAGGTTTTAATGTAATTATAGGAGGAGCTGCAAAAACTAGCAAAAATTTTATAAAAGATTTGCTTGAATCGCTAGTGGTGGCAATATTGCTGATATTTTTAATATTGGTATTAATGTTTAACTCCGTTTCATTGCCTTTTGTGATTATATCTGTAATACCACTGTCTTTTTTGGGTGTTATAGGGGGAAATATGATTATGGGTATGAATATGACAATGCTTGGTATGATTGGGGTTGTAGGACTTGCCGGAGTTGTTGTAAACGACGGAATAGTAATGATTGATTTCATTAAAAAAGCAAAAGATATTGAGGAAATTCTTGTTTTTGCCTCACACAGATTAAGGCCTGTGCTTCTTACTTCCGTTACAACGTTTTTCGGGCTTCTTACGCTTATGTTCTTTCCAAGCGGACAGTCTGTTATTTTACAGCCCCTCGCCATTGCATTAGGATTCGGTCTGGCATGGGGAACGCTTCTTAATCTGTTTTATCTTCCCGTTTTTTATTATGTTTTAAAAAGAAGACGGTTAAATTGCAGTATGAATTCATGTTTTTATGATACTTTTCATAAATTATTTAAAGGGAAAAATTGAAAATTTTTATAAAAACTTTCGGATGCAGAAGCAATCTGTATGACAGTGAAATAATGAAGAATATTCTTAACGGAAAAATTGTAAACAGTGAAAAAGAAGCCGATACGGTAATAATAAACTCATGCACTGTTACGAATTTTGCCGACAGGGACCTTAGGCAGTATATAAACAAATGGCAGAGTAAAAATATTATGTTAACAGGATGTGGAGCATACACCCAGGGTGAGGAGCTTTTCAAACAGGGTAAAGTCAAAGCGGTTTTAGGTCATAAATTCAAAGAAGAAATTGACAGTTATTTAAAATTCAACGGTATAAAATTGGGTGATTTTAATTTCGTAAATAAAAAAATAATTACGCAATATTCAAAAACAAAGGCTTTTATTAAAATCCAGGAAGGGTGCGATTTTGAATGTGCCTACTGTGTTATTCCCAGTGTAAGAGGGGCTTCAAGAAGTATTAATGAAAAAACCATTATCGAACAGATAAACATTCTTTCCCAAAACGGTATAAGCGAATTTGTTCTTACAGGTATAAATATGGGAAGTTACGGCAAAGATACAGATACATCGCTTTCTTCTTTAATAGAAAAAATCTCCCTAATAAGAGGGGTTAAACGTATAAGGCTCGGTAGTCTGGAGCCTTCACAACTTGATCAGAGGCTTGTTGAACTGACCAAAAGCGGTATTTTGGAAAAACATCTGCATATTGCTTTACAGCATACAAGCGATAGTATGCTGAGAATTATGAAAAGACGCAACAGAGTAAAACAGACGCTTTTTCTTTTTGAAAAACTGGCTTCCGAAAACATTGCGCTTGGAACCGACTTTATAGTAGGACACCCGGGAGAGAGTGAGGAAATATGGAAAGAAGCGCTTGAAAATTTTAAAAAATATCCCTTAACACATGCACATATTTTCCGTTTCACCCCGCGAAGAGGAACTCGTTCAGCTTCATTAAAACAGGATGTAAGAGGCGATATTGCAAAAAAACGTGCTAAAATTCTGGAAAAGATTATAAAAGAAAAAAATTATAATTTCAGAATTAAAAATAAAACGCCTTTAAGCGTCCATGTTGAAAATTTTAAAAACGGATTTTATGAAGGTTATGACGAATATTATAATAAGATGAAAATAACATCTTCTGAAAATTTAAAAGGCGGATGGATTACGATTGACAATTATGAAATAAAGGATGTTAATTATGCAAAAAAACAGTAAAAACAGTCTGATAATATTTTCGCTGGTAGGGGTATTGATAGCATTGCTGATTTATGCCTCCTTAAAAGACGGGGGACTCGATACTAAAACGCTTATAAATCAGATTGTTGCAGTAATAATTGTTTTCGGATTTTTTATTTTACTTGTTGTATTATTGAAAAAAAACGCTCCCGCACAACAGCCTCCGCAGCATGTTCAGGTTCAGATGGATACGGGAATTGAAAAAGATTTTGTCATAAAACCAACAACTTCAAACGTTACATTCGAAGATGTCGCAGGAATAAGCGAGGTAAAAGAGGAGCTTGTTGAAATTGTTGATTTTTTAAAAAATCCTGAAAAATACAGAAGTTTCGGAATAAGCCTTCCAAAGGGTGTTCTGCTTGTAGGTCCTCCGGGTGTTGGTAAAACACTTATAGCAAAAGCGCTCGCCGGTGAGGCCGGGGTGCCGTTTTTTTATCAGAGCGGAAGCAGCTTTGTCCAGATGTATGTAGGAGTTGGTGCCAAACGCGTCAGAGATCTTTTTACCAAAGCAAAAGTAACTGCACCAAGCATTATATTTATCGATGAAATAGATGCTATAGGCAAAGCAAGGGGTAATCTCAGAAACGATGAAAGGGAATCCACTTTAAACCAGCTTTTGACTGAAATGGACGGATTTGATGATGCCAACGGTGTAATAGTAATAGGTGCCACAAATAAAATGGAACTTTTAGATGAAGCGCTTCTCAGACCGGGTAGATTTGACAGAAGAATTTATGTCGAACTGCCCGGGCTTAATGACAGAATGGAAATTTTAAAAGTTCATTTAAAAAATAAACCGTTTAAGGGAAGTCTTGAAAATATTGCAAAAATGACAGTAGGTTTTAGCGGTGCGGCATTGGCCAGTCTGGTAAACGAAGCAAGTATTTACGCTTTAAAAAAAGGCAAACATTTTGTTGAAGAGGAAGATTTTTATGCTGTAAAAGACAAAGTTTTAATAGGTAAAAAAAGACTTCAAACATATAATGTGAAAGAAAAAGAGATATTAAGCTATTATCAGGCATGCAAAGCTGTGATTGCAGAATGGCTCAGTGTGGATTTTGAGAGAATTTCACTTGTTAAGGATGATTTTAAAGAAGAAGATAAAGAAATAATTTCAAAAACGGAAATTATGAATAAAATCCAGGTATATCTGGCAGGGCGTGTAGGCGTGGAAGAAAAATTTAATGAAAAATATTCAAATGCACATATGGATTTGAAAAAAGCAAGGGAACTTGCACTTAATATGATACGCGATTATGCCATGGGTGATAATATACTGGCCGATGAAAACGAAGTTTCAGGTATATTAAACGACGCTTATCAGCAGGTAAAAACCCTTTATTCTTCAAATATCAATATGATTGATGCGGTTTATAATGTCCTGCTTGAAAAAGAAGTTGTGCATAAAGAAGATTTTGAAACACTTAAAAATGAAATATTTTAACGGATTTTGCCTGCAAAACGAAAACAAACTCTTTAATGAATACATTGAAAACGGCTTTTTTAATGTCGCAGGATTCAGTTTCGGTGCACAAAAGGCCGTAAACTATGTTTTAAATACAAAAAAGAGAATTGGAAAACTCCAACTTTTGTCACCCGCTTTTTTTACATACTCTTCTAAAATAATAAATTTAAATATTCAGGGCTTTAAAAAAAACAAAAAATCATATATAAAAACATTTTTAAACAAAGCCGGAGGAGAAGTTGATATTGAAAACTGTAAACTTAAAGTAGGAGATGAAACGTTAAAACTGTCCGAATGCTGTGAAGAAGAATTGAAAGAGATGTTTACTTTTGACTGGGAAATAATAAAAAAAATAAAGAATATTAAAATTGAAGTCTTTTTGGGAGAATGTGATAAAATTATCAATTTAAAACGGGCAAACGTGTTTTTTACTGATGCAGCGGATGTTTATATGATTAAAGATGCAAACCATTTTTTGATTAAGGAGTGATTTTGGACGAATCTCGGCATATTGTTAAAGAATACTGGGATATATTTTTAGGTTTTTCTTCGCTTCCTTTTGCCGTTTTCTTTCATTTACAGGGATTAAGCTTGTTTGCAACCATATTTGCGGCAATAGGTATAGGTGCTTTTGCCGTTACAATATCTGAAATCGCTGAAATACTTGCCGAAAGATTCGGTGAACCTTTCGGGAGCCTTATACTTACTTTCAGTGCCGTATTGGTAGAGATATTGATACTTTTTATGGTTGTTTTGGAAGCCAAAACACATCCCGAAGTTGTTGAAACCGTAAAAAACGGTATTATAGCTACGGTAATTGTTGATTTAAACGCATTACTGGGTATTGCGGTTTTTGTGGGAGGACTCAGTTTTAAAGAGCAGGTTCACAATGAAGACACTTCGGCAAGTTATACGACAATTCTTTTTGTGGCGGCGGCGATGCTTTTAGTCCCTACGACAATAAGCATACATTCAGATCAGCACTCTTTACATAGTGCAAGTCTTATTATCGCTTCTTTGCTTGCAATATACTATTTTTTTATATTCAAATTTCAGACGGATACGCATGTGCATTTTTTCAAATTTAAAAAAAGAAGCCGTGTAAAAAAATATAAAAGAGAAGATGACGAAGATGAAGACTATTATTTTGATTCCAAGTCCAATTTTTTCAATATTGGTTTTTTGATTTTTTTACTGATAATGATAGGTGTGCTTTCGGAAATTTTTGCAAACGACGGTGTTTATGTGTTTAAAAGTTTTGGTCTTACCGCCGGGTTTGTGGGTATCTTGATTGCGTTCGTAACAGTTGCGCCTGAACTTTTTACAGCTATCAGAGCTGCAAAAAACGATGAAATGCAAAGGGTTGTAAATATCGCCATGGGTGCTAGCACGGTCAGTATTCTTCTGACTGTCCCTTCTTTAATATTTTTATCTTTGATAGTAGGCGTTGATTTGACACTTGATTTTACTCCGTTACAGGTCGGGGCTTTGATAATTACAATTTTACTTGTTTGGAAAACAACGGAAGACGGTGAAACCAATTATCTTGAAGGACTTTCACATCTTATGCTGTTTTTAAGTTATGCCGTAATAGCGATTTTTTATTAGTTCAAAAGTTTTTTTGGTGGAAATACGTTTAAAATAACAGTAATTTCCGTTTCTTTTCCGTTGTTTGTAATTTGAAGCCTGTAACCAAACAGATTTGCTATTTTCTGTATAAGAAACATATCCAGGCTGTTTTTGTTATTTTTTGAAAGCTGTGAATAAAAATCTGATATTTTTATATCTTCAATACGGGCAGTTGTGTATTTTATTTTCAAAACATACCTGTTGTTTTCTTTGAAGAGTGTGAAATATATATTGTTTTCGGCATTTAAAAGAGCATTAACATATAAAAGTTCAAACAAATTCAAAAGAAGTTTTTTGTCGCTATTTACAATAATGTTTTTGTTAAAAATTTTAAAATGAATTTTTTTATCATAGAGTCTGTAATATTTTCTAAAAAGATACTGAAGAATTTTTGTAACTTTTACAGGCTCGATTAGTGTTTTTATTTCTTTGTTTTTAAATTCCTGGATTCTTTTTAAAACAGTATGGTTTTTTTCCAGAAGATAGGCGTATTTTAGGATATATGAGTTTCTTTTTTTAAGTTTTTCAATATCCGGTTTTTTGTTTTTAAGTTCATTAAAAATATCTTTTGAAGCGGTAACTATTGTGTTTGTAGGTGTTTTAATCTGTTTTAGAAAATATTCTATAAGTGTCTTACTGAATTTTTCTTTTTCTTTTTGATATTGCATTCTTTTGGTAATGTCCTGTCTAATTGCGATATATTCGATAATTTTACCGTTTTCATCGGTAATGGGTATGATATTTGCCAGAACATAATAATCGCCGCCGTCTTTTTTTCTGTTCTGAATTACTCCTTTAAAAATTTTCCCTTTTTGTATTGTGTCCCACATTTTCTTGAAAACCGATTTTGGCATTTTAGGATGTCTGACAATATTATGAGGTTTACCTATCAGCTCTTCTTTTGTGTAGCCTGAAATTTTTTCAAACATTTCATTGGCGTCGGTAATTATGCCTTGCGGGTCTGTTTTTGAAATTATGGTAGTTTTATCCAAAGCGTTTTTTATCTGTTTTAAATAATTAATTTCTTTTTTAAGCGCTTCGTTTTCCTGTTTAAGTTTTTCTAATTCGTTACTCATTTTTTTACTTTTTAGATTTATTATACCAAAAAATAATAATTTTTATTATGCTATAATTACGCAAAAAAGGACAAAAATGCAAGGTGCTATGACAGCTCTTATAACACCGTTTAAAAACAACAGGGTGGATGAGCAAACTTATGCAAAACTGATACAAAGACAGATCGAAAACAAAATTGACTGGGTTGTGCCGGTAGGAACTACCGGAGAGAGTGCTACACTGAGTCACGATGAACATAAAAAATGTATTGAAATTGCCGTTGATGTATGCAAAAACACATCTACAAGAGTTATTGCTGGTGCCGGAAGCAATTCGACACATGAAGCGATAGATTTAGCAAAATTTGCGGAAAAAATCGGTGCCGATGCGATTTTGAGCGTGGCTCCTTATTATAATAAGCCTACCCAAAGAGGTTTGTTTGAACATTACAAGGCGTTAGCCGAATCAATAGAAATTCCGGTTATTTTATACAATGTTCCCGGCAGAACATGCAGTAATATTGAGGTGCAAACGGCAATAAAACTATATAATGAAATAAAAAACATCATAGCCATAAAAGAAGCAACCGGTAAAATCGAAAATGTGGTTGCTCTTTGTTCGGCTTCCGATATATGTGTAATAAGCGGAGATGATGCGATAAACTATCCGGTTATGGCAACAGGCGGAAGAGGCTGTATATCCGTTACATCAAATATTTTGCCGGATAAAATAGCGGATTTGATTCATTATGCTTTAAAAGGCGATTTTGATGCAAGTAGGGCTGTTAACGAAGAGCTTTATGAACTTAACAAGGTATTATTTACAGAAAGTAATCCTATACCTATTAAATATGCAATGTTCGAAGCCGGTCTTATTCCGTCTCTGGAATACAGACTGCCGCTTGTAGAGCCTTCAAAAGAGAGTAAAGAAAAAATTAAAACGGTTTTAAAAAAATATTTATAAAGGATGTAAATGAGTAAAACTTTGGTAATCAGTGGGGCTACGAGAGGAATTGGAAAAGCAATTGCCGAAAGATTTGCAAAAGAAGGGATAAATATCGCCTTTACATATAATTCAAATGAAGAAATTGCAAACAATCTGGCTAAGGAATGGCAGGATACATATAAGATTAAAGCAAAAGCTTATAAATTAAATGTTTTAGAACCTGAAACATACAAAGATCTTTTTAAAGCTATTGATGAAAACTTTGACAGGGTTGATTATTTCGTTTCAAACGCAATTATAAGCGGACGCGCCGTCGTAGGAGGGTTCGGGCCTTTTATGAGACTTAAACCAAAAGGAATATGCAATATATTTACAGCAACCGTTAACGCTTTTGTTGTAGGTGCGCAGGAAGCGGCTAAAAGAATGCAAAAAGTAGGGGGAGGAAGTATAATTTCTCTCAGCTCTACCGGAAATCTTGTATATACTCCAAATTATGCGGGACACGGCAGCAGTAAAGCGGCTGTTGAAACAATGGTAAAATATGCGGCGGCTGAACTTGGAGACTGGGGAATCAGGGTTAACGCGGTAAGCGGAGGGCCTATTGATACCGATGCGCTTAAAGCGTTTCCAAACTATGAGGAGGTTAAAGCGGCTGTTGAAACAAGAAGCCCTCTTAACAGAATGGGAGAGCCGGTTGACCTTGCCGGAATTACATATTTTTTATGCACTAACGAAGCCGCATGGATAACAGGGCAGACGTTTATTGTTGACGGAGGCACTACATTCGGAGGTAAAATAGGCTGATGTCAATTGTTACAAAAGACGGAATGAAACTCTATAAATATAATTTATGGAGAAAAAAGTTAAAAAACGTTCCTAATATTTTGGCTTTTTTAAGACTGTTACTTGCGTTTTTAATGTTTTTTTTTCTTGTGAACAGAGAAGCTTTTTTCAATAATATACATTCAAGCTGGCTGGATTATTTTGCGGCCTTAATCTTTGTAATAGCAAGTATAACCGATTTTTTTGACGGATATATTGCCAGAAATTTTGATGCGAGCAGTAAACTCGGGGAAATTCTCGATCCCCTTGCCGATAAAATGCTGACTCTCGGAGCCTTTTTGGGACTTGTTTATCTGCATAGGGCAAATGCCTGGGCTATTTATCTTATACTGGTAAGGGAATTTTTTATAACTGCCCTTAGAATTGCAATGGTTCAGGAAGGTCTTAGCGTGAAAGCCAGTTTTGCAGGAAAAGTAAAAACGGTTTCCCAGATGGGCGCTATCGGTTTTTTACTTATGAACTGGCCTTGTGCAAACTGTCTTTTGTGGATTGCCGTAATTTTGACTCTATACAGCGGATATGAATATGTAAAAGTATATGTGAAAGCCCACAATGGTTAGTGCTTTACTGGTTCTTTCTTTTTTAATTTTCTTTCATGAACTCGGGCATTTTATTATGGCTAAACTTGTCGGGGTTAAGGTTGAAGTTTTTTCGATAGGGTTTGGCAAAAAACTTTTGTGTAAACAAGTTGGAAATACAAAATGGTGTTTGAGTGCGGTTCCTCTTGGAGGATATGTCCAGATGAAAGGTCAGGATGATTCGAATCCATTTTTAAAAAACAGCGATCCCGATTCATATAATTCCAAAAGCCCGTGGCAGAGAATTTTAATTTTACTCGGAGGTCCCGGATTTAATTTTTTACTTGCATTTTTGATATATCTTTTTATCGCCCTGAGCGGTTGGAGTAAGCTTGCCCCCGTTATAGGAAAGGTTCTGCCCGACACACCTGCGGCAAAAGTTTTTAAACCGAATGATAAAATTATACAAATCAATTCCAGGATAGTAAAAACATGGGAAGATATTCCAAAACTTATTCAGCAATATGATAAATTAAACATAAAAATAAAAAGAAATTCAAAAATACTAAGTTTTACAATTGTTCCTAAAACAGAAATAAACAAAAATGTATTCAATGAAACAGTTAAACGTAAAATCTTGGGAATTATTCCAAGCGGACAGATTATAACAGTGAAATATCCGCTAAGTGACGCATTCAATGTTGCATGGAATAAATTTTTGTTTGATTCATCCCTTATTATCAAAGGCGTTCAAAAGCTTCTTACGGGAGCTGCGGGATTAAATACCCTTAGCGGTCCAATAGGAATAGTGGATGTTACTGCAAAAGTTGCAAGTTACGGTATTGCACCTCTTTTGCTTCTTACGGCTTTGCTAAGCGTAAACCTTGGAATTTTAAATTTACTGCCTATCCCGGCACTCGACGGAGGTCATATTATTTTTAATCTTTACGAAGCCGTTTTTAAAAAAGAGGTCAGTGAAGAAATAATGATTAAACTTACAATTGGCGGATGGGTGCTTTTGGGAGGATTAATGCTTGTTGGTGTATATAACGACCTGCATAGACTTATAACCGGATAAAGGATTAACGATGACTATTTGTGAATTGATTCAAAAAGTGGAAACTGCCAGACTGAAAAGAAGCGAGCATCATATTGTTCAGATTATAGCCGTTACGAAATATACAAAAGAAATTTCTCCGATTGTAAAACTTTACAGCGAAGGTCAGAGAGCTTTTGGAGAAAACAGGGTTCAGGACATGGAAGATAAAGTAAACGCCCTAAGTGATTTGCCGCTTGAATGGCATTTTATCGGGAATTTGCAAAAAAACAAGATAAACAAGCTTTTAAAATTAGATCCTTTTTTAATACATTCACTAAATTCATACGAACTCGCAGTTGCCATAAATAAAAGAGCTGAAAAACCTGTAAAATGTCTTTTAGAAATCAATTCAGCAAAAGAAGAAAGCAAACACGGTTTACAACCGGAAGCGGCGATTGAAACGTATATAAAAATTAAAGAAAATTTACCCAATATTAATCTTCAAGGAGTTATGACAATCGGTGCCCACGTGGATGATGAAAAAGAAATTAGAAAAAGTTTCAGACTAACTTATGATATTTTTGAAAAACTAAAACCTTACGGGGCAAAAATATGCTCGATGGGAATGAGCGGGGATTTTGAAATTGCAATAGAAGAGGGCAGCAATATGATAAGAGTCGGAAGTGCGCTATTAAATTCATACCTATGAAAACGACACCTTCGGTAGTAATCAGGATAATTTTATGGCTGATACTTATATTCGGAGGTATCGGACTTTCACTTTATTTCGATCTGAAATATTTTAAAAACCTGCTTTTTAATCCTTTATTTCATTTAATAACCTTGCCGGTTGGATATTTTACACTTAAACTGTCATTTCACGCAGCAGCTGTCGGCGGTAGGGAACTTAAAAGAAAGGGGCGTGAGGGAGACATTCCAAGGCTTGAGACTAATAAGCTCGTAACAAGCGGAATATATGAATGCAGTCGTCATCCTATGCTTTTCGGTCTTATGCTTTTGCCTCTTGGCATTGCCCTGTTTTTAGGACTTCCGAGTTTTATATTGTTTATTGCACCGTTTGAAGCGATTTTTATATTTATTATGGTTATAACGCTTGAAGAAAAAGAAGCATATATGAAATTCGGGGAAGATTATCTGAAATATAAAAAAAAGACTCCATTGGTTCCTAAAACAAAAAAGTGTTTTAAAAAATTATTTTTTGATTAGTTTGACCGTTACGCTTTTATCAAAATATTTTTTGATCTCTTCTACTTTTTGAGGGGTGAGGGCGTTTATTTGTTCTTCATATTCCAAAAGCGGGGTAATATTCCCTTTTGCAAAATAATCCCCGTATATATTACTGACCCCGCTGGAACTTTCAAGCTGGGTTAAAAAGTCCATTTTTGTTTGATTTTTTACTTTTTCAAGCATTTTTTTTGTTATTTTTGTATTTAATATCTCTTTTTTAAGTTCTTTTTCAACCAAATCCGGACTTACTCCCGGATTACATATTGCAAGTGCTAAAAACACTCCCGGGTCTTTCAATTCCATATTATAAGCATATACTTCATTTACAAGTGCTTTTTTGTTTATAAGTTTTTCCCTTAAAGTTCCGCTTTTACCTCCGCTTAAAATTTCACTGTAAGCGCTTAGGGCAAACTGGTCTTCATGTAAAAAATCGGGAATGCGGTAGGTTACGGCTACAATGTTTACTTCCGTGTCTCTTTGGACGGTAATGTTTTTATCGCCGTCCAAAGGAGGTTCAACTGTATAAAGTTCAGGTGTTTTTTTCTTGTTTTTTATATGAGAAAAATATTTTTCGGCTGAAACGAAAACATTTTCAGGTTCAACATCTCCCGCAATCAGAAGAAAAGCATTTTTAGGCTGATAGTATGTTTTGTGAAAATCACGGATATCTTTTATATCCCAGTTTAAAATATCTTCTTTAAACCCTATCGGTGTCCAGTGATACGGATGATACAAAAAGGTATTGTTGAAAAGTCTGAAATACAGATATCCCACAGGGTTGTTATCCGTTCTCCAAAGCCTCTCTTCGTAAACAACTTTTCTTTCACGCTGAAATTCATCGTCATTCAGATTCAGATTTTCCATTACCTCGCTGAAAAGTTCAAATGTTTTATTCAGATATGAACTTGAAGTTTTTATATAGTAGTGTGTATAATCAAATCCGGTTGAAGCGTTATCAACTCCGCCAAGGCTTTTGACTATTTTGTCAAACTCACCCTCGCTCAGGTTTTTTGTGGATTTAAAATTCATATGTTCAAGCATATGCGCTATTCCGCTTTTACCCATTGTTTCGTTTCTGCTTCCGACTTTATAGTAGATATTGCTGGTAATTACATTTGAGCCTCTGTTCATCGGAATTGCGATTATTTCCAAATTATTTTTAAGTCTGTGCGTATAAAATTTATGAAGCATATGACACCTTTTTTATTTTTTATTATTCATTTTTACTTTATTTCCACTCCCACAGCTTCACTTATATGGCTGTAACCGTCTTTTTTAAGGAGTTCTATTAAACCTCTGTTTATTTCTCCGACTAATCCCGGACCTTTAAAAATAATAGCGGTATAAACCTGTAAAAGCGATGCCCCGGCTTTTATTCTTTTATATGCTTCTTCGGCGCTGTCGATTCCACCCACACTTACAATAGGAACTTTGCCGAACACTTCGTTTGCAACTATTTTTAAAACTTCATAGCTTCTTTCTGCCAGAGGTTTACCTGAAATTCCTCCTCGTTTTATATCTGTGTTTACAAGGCCGTATTTTACTGTTGTATTTGTAACTATAATACCGTCAGTTCCTTTTTCGACACTTAAATTTGAAAGATTTGCAATCATTTCATTTTCCATATCGGGTGAAAATTTTATTAGAATAGGTTTGTTTGTAAGGCTTTTAAGCTCTTTAAAAAGGATAGTAATAAACTCTTCATTCAGCAGATTTCTCAGTCCCGGTGTATTAGGTGAAGAAATATTAATAACAAAAAAGTCCACAACATTATTAAGCTCTTTTACCAGTATTTTATAATCTTCAATAGCATTTTCTTCGGGAGTGGTTTTATTTTTTCCGATATTTGCGGCTATGGGAAGTATAAAGGGATAAGATTTTGCCAGTCTTTTTTTTATTTTTTCAACACCTTCGTTATTAAAACCGTATGCATTTTGAACGGCTTCGTATGGGATATGCCTCCAAGCTCTTGGTTTTTCGTTTCCGGGTTGTGCTTTTGGTGTTACGGCACCTATTTCACCCCAGCCGAATCCAAGTGCGGGCCAGCCGTATATCATTGTGGCGTGTTTGTCAAAACCTGCGGCAACACCTACGGGGTTTTTAAATTCCAGATTCCATATTGTCTGTTTTAATACAAGATCATCTACAAAATTTGCCTTAACAAGCGGGTTAAAAAACAGGGGACAGCGTTTTGCCGTCCTGAAAATATAGTCAATCATATTGTGTGCAAACTCAGGATCTGTTTTGTAAATAAGAGGTTTTATTAAATTAAACAGTTTTTTATCATTTTTCATTTTATACCTTTTCCCAGACGCTACCGTTTGGAGTGTCTTGAATTTGAATACCCATATCCGCCAATTTTTCTCTTATTTTATCGGCCAGTTCGAAGTTTTTTTCTTTTTTTGCCTCACTTCTTTTTTGAATGAGTTCGTTTATTTTTGTTTTCGTTTCTTCATTGATTCCGGCCTGAAAATATTCATAGGCATCATTGCCTCCTATTCCAAGCAGGTCGTTTATAAATTCAATATTGCTGAGAATTTTCTGTTTAAGAACTTTATCTTTTGTGTTTTTATCCAGTGCATCATTTGCATCTTTTACAAACTCATCTATCACCGCTAAGGCTTTTGAAATGTTTAAATCATCGCTCATAGATTCAAGAAGTTTGCTTTCAAATTCAGTATCTTGTTGTTTTTTATTTAATCCGTAAATTCTTTTTTTAAGGCGGTAAAGTTTATCAAGTCTTTTTTTGCTTGCGATCAGATCTTCTTCGCTGAAATTAAGAGGTGCTCTGTAATGCGTGCTTAAAAGATAAAATCTCAGCACTTCCCCCGGATAATGTTTAAGCGCATCTTTTACAAAAAAGCTGTTTCCAAGGGATTTACTCATTTTTTCACCGTTAATCTGAACAAAGCCGTTATGCATCCAGTATTTCGCAAGATGCTCTCCGTAAGCACAGAAAGTTTGTGCTTCTTCGTTTTCATGGTGAGGAAAGAAAAGATCCGCTCCTCCTCCATGAATGTCTATTTCGTATTCCCCGCTGTATGCTATATGTTTTTTAATCATTGCACTGCATTCTATATGCCATCCGGGTCTTCCTTTTCCAAAAGGCGAATTAAAGCATACGTCTCCTTCGCCTTTACATGCTTTCCAAAGTGCAAAATCCGCACTGTTTTTTTTACCTTCGGTTTCAACTCTGTGCTGAACCTCATCATCCTGGCATTTATTGGAAAGCCGGCAGTATTCGCTGTCTTTGGAAATATCGAAATATATATCGCCGTTTGGAAGCTGATATGCGTAACCTTTTTCAAGAAGGTTTTGTATCAGATCAAACATAGCTTCAAGGGATTCGGTGGCTTTTGGTTCAATATCGGCTCTTTTAACATTAAGAGCATCCATATCCCTCAGATAAGAATCAATATAAAATTCGGTAATTTCTTTTAAACTTTTACCTGTCGCGTTCATTTTATTGATAATTTTATCATCAATGTCGGTCCAGTTTTTTACAAAAGTGACTTTATACCCGGATTTTTCAAGCACTCTTCTTAAAAGGTCAAAACTTATCGAACTTCTTGCATGTCCGAGGTGTGCGTCGTCATATACCGTAGGACCGCATACGTAAATTTTAACTTCTTTTTCTTTGATAGGAACAAATTCGACTTTTTGTTTGAAATGTGAATCATATATTTTCATAACTTTCCCTTTTAAATATATCTAAGATTAGAATTTTGTCTTTTTGAATTTTATAGATAATAGTATAACCTTTGAATATCATATCTCTGATTTATATCTTCGAAATAATATAATTGTCTGTATTTATACGGAAAATTGCTTAAATTGTTTACTTGTTTTTTTAATTCTTTTAAAAATTTTTTAGCGGCACTTTTTTTATCCTTAGCAATATAATCTGCAATAGATTCTAATTTTCTTTTATATTTTTTTGATTCAATTCTCTGCATCATTATATTTTTCAATTAATTTGTCAATTTCTTCATTAAAATCATACAAAGGCTCCCTCCCGCTTTCAATATCTTCAAGAAGTTTGTGCAAATGAGCTCTTCTTTGAAAATAATAAGGGTCTTCTTTTAAATACTCGCTTTTTATTCTAACATTGTTATTTTTTAACGCTTCTAAAACATTTAAAAGTTTTTCTTCATTTACTTCTATTTCAAAACTAACCATATCAGCTTCCTTTTGAAAAATGTTTTATTATTATAGTTAATATTTTTTTCATATCATAGTTATGTGAAACGGATAACATACCGAAAATTTTTATCATTTCCAAAATTATAAATGCATTATTTTTATCAAATTTAAAATATGCAAATTCTTTTTGTTTTGCTTCTCTTCCGATTAAAGGTTCGTGTGAAATCAATTCCGTAATCGGAAAACAAAAATAAAGCATCGGCTGAATTCCAACCGCTCTTTGTTTTTCTCTTATTGTAATTTCGGATATTATTTCATAATTTTTAAATCTGTGAATAAGTTGAGGATATTCGATTTTTAAAATTTCAAAATCCATATCATTTATTCGTTCGATTTGAGGGTGTGTTCTTTTAATAGAGCTTTGAGGGTGTTTTTCTATTAAGTCTTTATCATTTAAATTTTCTATAAATTTTTTAATATCTCGTAATTCTTCTATTTTAAATACGTTAAAATCGGTAAAGTAATATAAATATTCGCTAAGTTCGTATAAAAGTTTATTTTTTCCGTTATATGCGATAAACTCTAAATTTTTTATACTTGTTAAATCTTTATTATATTTTTCGTTAAATTCTTTATTTTTTTCTATATCGTATCCTATTTGCCATTCTATATAATTTTTTTGATTAAATTTATTTGTTCTGCTTGCAAAAGGAATGCCGTATCCATAAATATTATCTCTTTGTTTTATTCTGATTTTGCCACTAGTTGTAGTGAGAGGAATTGCTATTAAAATTTCTTTATTTTCAAAATCTATTTTTTCAATATACATAATGAACTCCTAATAAAGTTTTAAAATATTTCACAATTTTTTTTCTTGCCGTTTGAATGTCAATATCCGGTTCTTTAATAAATTTATGTAAAAAATTATGTCTTGTTAAAACTTCTTTCAAAAAATACGATTTGTTTTCTAAAAACAATTTATTATTGATAAAAATATCAAAATTCCCGAAATAATAAGGAACACATCCGCTAAATTGTTTAAAAACATCTACATAAATATAATAATCGAGTTTAGTTTTGTCTATAATTATAGTATTATATCCAAATTTATGGACGAAAGTTCGGTTTCTTTTTAATGCGTTTACATCTCTCATCGTCCAAAATAATATGTCTTTTTCTTCCGGGAGTTTGTTTTTAATAGGATATTTTCTAATATAGTTGGAAATAAAATCAAATTCGTTTAAATGAAATTTTTTATTATCTATGGTTTGAAATTCGAAATTTTTTATATACTCATAATCCATTCCTTTATTGTCTTTTATATATAAAGCAATTGTAATCGGAAAAGATATTCCTTTGGAAGTTTCTTTAAATGTTTTGCTATCTATTATAGTGCTGTTGATTAATTTATATTGATTTGTGAAATTTTTTAGCAGTTTAAAATTTGCTTTTTTAATAAGGTATGACAAAGGATGTAAAACACAGACAATATCGGCTTGAAGTTTGGCAAAAGATAATAAAAAACTCATTCCGTAATCTCTTGTTTTAATGTCTTCGTCAATTTCGATATTTTGTTTTTTTATATTATTTCTAATAATTGAAGTTGTGTCATTATATGGAGGATTTCCTATTATAATAAGTTTTTGATCTTGTTTAATGCCAAAATTTTCTCTTGAAACGTTTTTTAAAGCGTTTTTATTAAAAATTTTGACATTTTGAAAATATTGTTTAGCTTTTTTACACGCCGTTTTATCGATATCGTTACCTATTTTTTTACAATCAATTTCATAATCGAAAAAATTCCCATACCCGCTTGAACTATCTAAAACGATACTGTTTTTATCGATAAAAGGTTTTATTTTATGCCATACGATATTTATATAGTTTCTTGGCGTATAAAAAGCACCTAAGTTTATTTTGTTGGCATACGTTAAATGGTTTTGATTTATTGATGGTTTGGTCACTTTTTTGTGTCTTTTAATATTATTTCAAAACTAACCATATTAGCTCCTTAAAAACAATAGATAAAATTATACTACCAAAAATCATTAAAAATAAAAAGAAAATATACTTTTTTTCAAATATTTTTATAAATTTGTCAAATCCGAACTCTTTTAACGTTAAAACAAACAGAACCGCACCTCCTATACTGCTTGCAAGTGCAAGTCCGTAAACTTTTAAAGGAAATATTAACGCAACGGAAAAAACTATATTTATAAAAAGGGATATAGCTGAAATTTTGGCTGCTTTAAGATGTCTGTGCGTTGCATACAGATAGCTGGAAAAAAGCTTGTTGAGCCCATACGGAACAAGTCCCAGGATATACATTATTAAAACCACAGACGTGTGATTTGTATCTTTTGATGTAAAAACACCGTGTTCGAAAAGAAGTTTTATTATTTCTTTACTGTCGATTACCGTTACGATTGTAGCAAGTGTTAAAAGATAAAAGAGAATCCAAAAAGTTTTTTTAAGGCTTTGCAGAGCTTTTTCCTCACTGCCTGAATTTAAATCTTTTGTAATTTTCGGAAACAGAACCGTTGAAACGGCTATGGCAAAAAGTGCAAAAGGCAGCTGAAAAAGCCTGTTTGCATAATAGAGGTAACTAATACTGCCCGCTGTCAGGAATGTAGCAAGCCAAGTATCTATAAAAGCACTGAGCTGTGCTGTGGAATTACCGAGAATAGACGGTAAAAAATGTTTTTTAAATATTGAAATATCGGCTTTTTTACGGCTTTTTGCCCCAATACACACCAGTTTTAGTATTTTTTTCTTTTTTGCAGCTATCAAATGGGCAATAACCTGGGCAGCGCCACCTGCAATAACACCGTAACTCATATACCATATAATCTGCTCTTTTGGCAGATGTATCGATAAAAGAAGTGCCGCAATTAATGAAATATTAAGCAGAGCCGTGGAAAAAGCCGTTGTGGCGAAGTGCTTTTTATATTGTAAGAGCGAAGCCAGGAACGTTACTATAAATATCAGATCTAGATACCAGAAATTTAAAGCTATCAGCGGAGAAGCGAGTTTTTTTGCGTGTTTGTCAAACCCGGAAGCCAGAATATCGGTAATCAGATTTGAAAAAAGGGTTACAAAAAGCGAGAAAATAAGTATAATTATAAATAACTTTTTAAAAACGGCCCACGTAAAGGCCGGTTTGTTTTTGGCTTTGGCGAAACTTGGCAGAAAGCTCTGCGTAAAAGCGCCCTCGGCAAAAATCCGCCTAAAAAGGTTGGGAAATTTAAATGCGACGAAAAAAATATCAGAATAGATATTTGCCCCGAGAACGGAAGCACTTAACAAATCACGTATGAATCCCAGGATTCTGGAATTAAAAATTCCGAAAAAATTGACGATGATTGATTTAAACATAAACGTATTTTACCAAAAGGAATAGATTGGGACTGTTTGATTTTTTAAAAAAAGAGGAAAAAACGCAAAAAAAAGAAACTTTACCGGTAGTTGTTAGAACTGAAAACGTCAATGACGCTTTATTGAAGATTTCAGCGAGTAACAATATACCTTTATCCTCCCTGGATTTTGACATATTGGATTTTAAAACTTATATTAAAGTTGGTAACAGTGAATTTGTCGAGCTTGACGAACAGAGCAGAGAGCTTGTCCATATGGAGGATTTTTTAATTAATGAAGAAAATGAATTTAAACAGGTGTATGAAATAGAAATCAAAAAATATGAATTTTTAGATGATTTCGAAATGATTGGTGAAGTTAAGTTTAACAGATATTTTACACATGCAACATATATCTTAAAAAAAGAATCCCTGTTAATTTATAATCCCGAACTTCAAGCCCGTTTAAAGACGGAATTAAATAAAAAGAAAATCAGAAATTCCATGTTGATAGAACTTTTTGATGAAAATATGAATAAAGACATAGAAAAAGTAATAGCCAAAATCAGAGTGCTGGGCGAACTTGAAAATAATGAGGAAATTGAACTTTGCAGCGGAGTTGATCCTATTCAGAATATAGAAGGTAAAGTTTTTTATCATTATCTGACGAAAAAACAGAATATTAAAAATGAACTGATTTTTCCCGTAAAAACAGGCGATTTACTTATAGAAATTCTAAAACCCCAACAGGGCAGAAACGGAAGGGACTGCAAAGGCAAAATTATAAAAATACCGTCGGTAGGGGAATTTACGCTTCCTACAATCAATGTGAATCCGAAAGAAATTAAAAAAGAAGAAAATGACAAAAAAATATTATATATTGCCCGAAAAGACGGATATATATACAAAGAAGGAGACATTTATACCATAAAAGACGAAATGGAAATTTCTCAGATCAACCTTAAAACCGGAAATGTAAGCGGTGCAAAAGATTCAAATGTAACACTCGATGTAAAAGAAAGTGATGCCTTAAAAGAAGCGATTGCAGATAATATGACTGTTGAAACCACCATTTTAAATGTCAGGGGAAATGTTGGAAAATCAGCGAAAATAAACGCAAAAGAGCTGACAATAGAAGGACAGACGCATCAAAAGGCAAAAATATTTGCAGATAAGGCTTTTGTAAATGTCCATAAAGGCTATATTGAAGGAAAAGAAATCAAAATTAACAGATTGGAAGGCGGAACTGTAAAAGGAAAAAAAGTAAAAATTAAACAGGCAATCGGAGGTAGGGTTATTGCAGAGGAAATTGAATTTGACTTAATGGGTTCCCATCTTGAAGTTTACGCTTTAAAAGAAATTAAAATAAATAAACTTAAAGGTTCGGAAAACAGACTGACAATATCCCCTCTTGAAGTGCTGGGGCTTAATGCGGATGCAGATAAGCTGGAAAAACAAATAGAAGAAATCAAGCGTAACATAAAAATAAAAACAGATGAATATAATAAAAGAAGGCAGATTATAGCAAAAAACAAACCTACTGTGGAAAAACTGATGAGTGTCTATAAACAAAATAAAAGCACTGGAGTCAGAACATCACAGGTTATTATTAAAAAAATCAAAGAATTTAATAAACTAAAAGAAAAAACTTTGGAATTAAAAAATGAAATATTACTTTTACAAAAAGAAATGAAAGCGCTTAAAGAAACACTTGAAAATTACCAGACTGCAATATTTAATGCAAAAATCATTTCACTCTCTCCTTGGAGCGCATACAACAGGATAGAATTCGATATGGTTGAGCCTCCTGTCAAACTCACATACGACACAAAAGGAAGCGAGGGAGCGTGCGGATTTAAACTGAGAGATTTAGGCGATACATTTAAAATAGTAAAAATAAAGGTAAAAAATGATAGCGGCTCTTAGAGGCAGGATTTTTGAAAAAACAGACGGTAAAATACTTCTTGATGTCAACGGCATTATTTATGAAATAAACGTAAGTATGATTACATTTTCTTCTGCTGAAAATGAAGAAATTTTTTACATAACGGAAATAATTAAGGAAAACGAATATACTCTTTACGGATTTACGGATAAAAATGAAAAAACAATGTTTGAATCGCTTATAAAATTAAACGGGGTAGGGCCGAAAGTGGCTTTGGCGGTATGTTCTACTTATACACCGCAGACATTTATGGATATAATTTCAAAACAGGATGTCGGTGCTTTAAAAAAAGTTCCGGGTATCGGTCCGAAAGGTGCTAAGAGAATTTTGATGGAAATGGGCGAATTTGATCTGATTCAATCATCTTCCCCGGCTGTTAATCAGGCTTTAAACGCACTTGAAGGACTCGGCTTTAATAAAACTGATATTCTTGAAGCTTTAAACGGGCTTGAAGGAAGTGTTGAAGAAATAATAAAAGCGGCTCTTAAAAGACTGAGCAAATAGTTAACAGTGAAAAGTGAAAGGAAATAAATGAAATTTTTAGTAATTTTCGGCGGAAGCAGTTATGAACATGAAATATCTATTGTAAGTGCTATTACACTGAAAGAGAAAATAAAAAAACATTCTTTGGAGTTTCTGTTTGTCGATCAAAAGAGGGATTTTTATCTGATAGAGAAAAACAATATGAAAAGTAAATATTTTTCAAGCGGAGAATATAAAAATTCACAAAAAGTCGAACTTGTAAAAGGCGGTTTTAAATATTCCAAAGGTCTTTTAAAGAAAGATTATTATGTTAACTTTGATACAGCTTTGAACTTAATTCACGGCAGAGACGGAGAGGATGGGAAAATACCGGCAATACTTGAATTTTACGCCATAAAAGCAATCTCACCCAATATCGAATCCTGCTGTATAAGCTACAATAAACTAAATACAAAAATGTACGCGAAAGAAATCGGTGTAAATGTTATTGATTATGAAATAATAAATAAACCTGAAACAAAATTCGCCTTTCCTGTGATAATTAAACCCGCGCGTCTGGGAAGCAGTATAGGTGTAAGCGTTGTAAAAAACCAAAAAGAGTTTGAATATGCCTATGATGTTGCAAAAGAGTTTGACGATCTTATTTTGGCAGAACCTTTTATTGAAGGGATAGAAGAGTATAATCTTGCAGGCTATTCCGGTAAAAACGGTTTTGTTTATTCAAAGACAGAAAAGGTAAGTAAAAAAGAATATTTGGATTTTGAGAAAAAATATATGGATTTTACAAGAAAAGAAACTGAAATTCAGCAAATACCGGAAGATGTAGAAATGAAAATCAAAAATTCTTTTAATAAAATATACGGAAGTGTTTTTAAAAACGCTCTTATCAGATGCGACTTTTTTGTAAAAGAAGGCATCGTTTATTTAAATGAAATAAATCCTGTTCCGGGGAGTATGGCAAATTATCTTTTTGATGATTTCGATACAGTGCTTGAAGACATTGCAAACAATGTTTCTTTGGAAAATAAAATTGATATAACTTATGAATATATCAATAAAATTCAGACGGCAAAAGGAAAATAAGGTAAATGGCTAATTTTTCAACACATATCAATACGGCTGCCTTGGTAAGCGGGGTAGGGGCTATGGGTCTTGTATATGCGGATTTGATTGACAAAAACGAATCTTTTATTCTTTTTTTTGCCGGAATTATCGGGGGGATACTGCCCGATATTGACCATGATAAATCCACGCTCCTGAAAATAATGGAGTTTTTTTTCGCCAATTTAATCTCTTTTTTAGTTGTGTTTAAATATATAGGCGATTATCCTTTGATGAAGCTTGTTTTGTTATGGATTTTTGCTTATATCTGTGTTTCTTTTGCTTTTTATATATTTAAAAAATTTACACATCACAGGGGAATGTTTCATTCTGTCACCGCGGCATTTTTGTTTATGTTTTTAACAACGGATATCGGTTATTATTTTTTTGAATTAAATACCAATTTAAGCTATATGACGGGTTTTTTTGTTTTTCTGGGCTATATAACGCATCTTATTCTGGATGAAATTTATGCCGTGGATGTTGCCGGTGTTCATATTAAGCATTCTTTCGGAAGCGCATTGAAACTGTTTTCAAACAGCACTGTCGCCACAACCGCTTTTTTTGCCGTTCTAGCGGTTTTTTGTTATATTCTTCCCCAAAAAGCTTATCTTATAAATGTTTTAGAAAAGGTCTTTTAATGTTAAATTTAATTGTTAATTTTATTACGGCATATGTTTTGGGATTTTATATTATTACTGTTTTACAGTGGTACAGCTATAAAATAAACAGGGTTTTATTTCATTTTCACAAACCTCTTTGGCATCTTCTTTATTTTGTGGTTCCCGTTGTCACCTATACTGTTGCCTATAAGTTTTTTTGGATTTATCTCTTTTTCGGACTGATTCCGTCACTGTTTTTATGGCAAAACAGAGTTAAAGGTCTTGTTGTTACAAAAAGGGTAAAAAGATTTTTTATTTGTATAGGCCTGTTTGAAACTGTTAATCTTGTTTTTCTTAACAAACTGCACTATAATCCCGGAATTGCAGTCTTTGGAGTTGTTGTTGCCGCAGTTGCGGCGTCTGAAATATCGGAATATGTTTTATTTCTGAAATATTTAAAAGCCGCGAAAAAAAGATTAAAACTCATAAATCCTGTAATTATCGCTATTACGGCAAGTTACGGTAAAACTTCAATAAAAAATTTTCTCTATCAGTTGATAAAAGATAAATTTGATGTATATAAAACCCCAAGAAGTGTAAACACAATAAAAGGCATAGTAAAAGATATTAATTCCGATATGCCGGAAAATACCAGGATTTACATAGCGGAAGCAGGTGCAAGGGAAAAAGGCGATATACTGGAAATTGTAGAATTTCTTGAAAACGAATATTCCATTTTAGGCAAAATAGGGCCTCAGCATATTGAATATTTTAAAACAATGGAAAATATCAAAAACACAAAACTTGAAATATTTAAAACACCGAAATTAAAAAAAGGCTTTTCTTACGAAATTCCCTATAATGAGAAAGTGCAGACAATAAAAGATAAAATAAAAAACATAGAATCCTCCCTGAACGGTTTAAAATGGAATGTCGAAATAAACGGCAAATATTATGAATTTAAATGTCCGCTTTTAGGTGCGTTTAATGCCGTAAATGTAACACTGGCTATTTTTCAGGCAATGGAACTTGGGCTTGAAGCTGAATATTTGCAAAAAAAAGTAATGAAACTAGAATCAATCCCTCACAGGCTCCAAAAAATAGAAGTGGGCGGCAAAATAATTATTGATGACAGTTTTAACGGAAATCTGGAAGGGATGATTCAGTCGTATGAACTGATAAACTCATATAACGGGCGTAAAGTTATTGTAACTCCCGGAATTGTAGAAGCCACAAAAGAGCAGAATATCGAACTGGCAAAAAAAATTGATCAGATATTTGATCTTGTTATTATTACAGGAGATATTAACAGAAAGGTTTTATGCGCAAATATAGTAAAATGCGATAAAATTTTTCTAAAATCAAAAAGAGAATTGGAAAAAACCCTTTCGGAAAACACAAAAGCGGGCGATTTGATACTTTTCAGCAATGATGCGCCTGAATACTTATAAGGAGAAAAAATGGACTGGTTTTTTAATTTGACTATGCCTCTTAGCAATCATATAGAATTAACTATTCTTGGAACCGCGGTTATAGTTTTAGCTTTGTCTTTTATCCCTAAAACAGATGTTTTTTTTGAGAAAATCACACGTTTTTTTATGAGAATTTCTGTTTTATCGCTGATATTGCTTACATTGATTGTAAGCTATGACGTAATTGTAAGAAAACTTTTTCACGGAGGCAGTATTGCTTTGCAGGAACTTGAATGGCATCTTTTTGATTTGACGTTTCTTTTTGCCGTTTCATATACCTTCTGTCATAACAAGCATGTCCGTGTTGATATTTTTTACGACAGATTTTCAGAAAAAACAAAAGCAATAATACAGATTATTACAATTTTCTTTTTTGTAATACCTTTATCAACACTGATTGTTGCGGAAGCTATACCTTTTGTCCAGATGAGTTATACACAGCACGAATCAAGCGGCGACCCGGGAGGGCTTTGTTGCAGATGGATAATTAAAAGTGCCATGATTTGGGCGTTTTTTGTTGTAATACTTCAAACAGTTTCAGAACTTCAAAAAGCATATTACAAATTAAAACATTCAAAGGATAATTAATGACGGGAATAATACTTTTTGCAGTGGCTTTCGTATTGCTTATGACCGGTATTCCGGTTGCTTTTGCATTCGGTGCAAGTGCGATTTTCGCCGCACTTATAGATACGAATCTTGGGCTTAACGTATTTGGACTTTTGCCTTACAGAGTTTACGGGATTATGCAAAATTTTACTTTAATGGCTGTTCCTCTTTTCATTTTTATGGGATTTATACTTGAAAAAAGTAAAATTGCTGAAAATATGCTCGAATCAATCGGTGAGCTTTTCGGGCCGATTAGGGGAGGGCTGGCGATTGCAATAGTTTTAGTAGGAGCCATTCTGGCCGCATCAACAGGTATTGTAGGTGCCAGTGTGGTTATGATGACTGTTATATCTCTTCCGATTATGCTAAAACACGGTTATTCTCCTCGTCTTTCCGGAGGTGTTATTGCCGCCAGCGGAACACTTGGACAACTGATACCACCAAGTATTGTTTTGATTATTCTCGGGGCTGTTATGAATATAAGCGTAGGGGATTTGTTTAAAGCGGCGATAATTCCGGGGCTCATTATTGTAGGGCTTTATATTATTTATATCCTGATAATATCGTTTTTAAAACCGGAAATAGCCCCTGCAATAAAAACAGATAAACCTTACAGAAAAATTCTTTTAAGGGCTTTAAAATCCCTCGTGGCACCGTTTTTGCTTATTGCAGTTGTTTTGGGAAGTATTTTCGCCGGATTTGCGACTCCTACGGAATCAGCGGCAATAGGGGCACTCGGTTCAATTATACTTACATTTTTCTACAGAACATTCAGTTTTGAGCTTTTAAGATATGCTTGTGTTGAAACGGTAAAAATCACAGCTATGATTTTTATGATTCTTATAGGAGCGACTGCATTTTCCCTTGTTTTCAACGAATCAGGAGCCGGGGAAATAGTAACAACATTTTTTACAGATTCGGTATCCAATCAGTATATGTTTATAGCCATTACAATGATTCTTATTTTTATTTTGGGATTTTTTATAGATTTTATAGAAATTACATTTATAGTAATTCCTATTTTAATTCCAATAGTCCAGCAGTTCCATATCGATCCTTTGTGGTTTGCACTGCTGATAGCAATCAATCTTCAAACATCATTTTTAACACCGCCTTTTGGTTTTAGTCTTTTTTATCTTAAAGGGGCCGCAGGAAACAAAATTCAAACAAAAGATTTGTATCTTGGGATTATACCTTTTATTTTAATCCAGCTTATAACACTGCTTATAGTAATTTTTATACCCAAAATAGTGTATATTCTGGTAAATTAAACTGAATGCGGATTAGAATATGTTTTTCAGAGAATATACATTATGTTAACTAACCCTATTACATACGGATATCCATACCGGTATCCGTTTATGTTATTTATGCCGTCCATTTTTGCTATACTTTCATCAAAAAAGGAAACAAATGAACGAAAAAGAAATATTTGATAGAGCAAACAACAAATGTGAACTTTGTGAAAGTGAAGAAAACCTTTCAGTTTATGAAGTATATAAAAGCGATAACAATGACGGATACGCTCTGTTATGTGAGAACTGTAAATCACAAATAGAATCTCAAAATTATGATGAAAATCATTTTAATTGTTTGAATAACGCTATGTGGAGTGAAGTTCCGGCCGTTAAAATTTTAAGTTACAAAATTTGGCAGGCTCTTGGAAGAAGCGATATGACTGATATGATGTTTTTGACAGACGAAGAAATGGCGATAGCCAATAAAAAAGAAGAAGTTTTAAAAGATTCAAACGGAAACATCCTAAAAGCCGGAGACAGCGTAAGCGTTATAAAAGACCTTGAAGTAAAAGGTGCTGGTAAAACGATTAAAAGAGGAACTGTTGTTAAGAATATTAGAATGTGTGACGTAGAAGGTCATGTGTCTTGCAGGGTTGACGGAATCGGTCAGGTTTATTTAAAAACGGAATTTCTTAAAAAAACATAATAGGGTTCCCCCCCCCTATTTTAGATATTTTCTGCAATACTTTTGATTTCTTCATATATTTTGTCAAAATCCGCACTGTAAACCCTTGTGTCAAAAACCGTAGTCATCAGATTAGTATCGCGCTTAAATCTCGGAACCATCTGTAAATGTATATGATCGGGTATTCCCGCACCAGCATCAAATCCCAAATTCCAACCCATATTAATTCCATCTGCACCGAAATTTTTTAATATTTTACAGCCGATTTGAGCCATTTTGGCTATATGACATACTTCTTTTTCGTTTAAATCTTCATAATTTGATAGATGTCTTATGGGAATAATCATAAAATGTCCTGGATTATAGGGAAATCTGTTCATAACGAAAAAACAGATTTCATCCCTGTAAAATACCTGGTTTTCTTCATCTTTTTCGGGAGTGTTTGCAATATCGCAAAATACGCAGCCTGTAGGTTTTTTGACATGATATTCTCTTCTCCATGGAGCGTAAAGTCTTTCCATTAACAAATACCCTTTTTTATAATTTTATATAAAAAACACCAAAAAAACAAAAATTAGTTAAATATTTCCTAATAACTCACTTATTATTTTTTCACCTTCTTCTTTTGACATTTCATTGTTTTTTATTTTGCTTTTTATATATGTTATTTCATCATCCCTCTCTTTTATTAACATAATGAGCTCACTCTGTAAATCATGGATTCTTTTTTTGAGTGTTGGATAAGTAATACCTAATTTTTCAGCCAAATCTTTTAGATTTCCTCCTGCAAGTATAAGCTCAAGTGCCAGTTTTTGGGAGTTTAGAGAAAGTTTTGCCAAAAGGGGAAAAGAAAAATCACCTTCAAATACCGTATTGCAAAAATTGCATTTTAATTTATTTATTTGGAGGTTTGATTTGCATACGAAACATTTTGTCATTTTCAGCCTTTTAATATTATTAAAAAATTATAGGCTAATTTTTAGAATAATTCAAATTATTCGTTAAATTTTTTAATTTGTTGAAATTTTCCCTATTTTGTTTTCAATTGATTTAATTTTTTGTTTCATTCTTTGTGATCTGTTTTTTCTGATATCCATTTTTATAGTGGTATATACCCTGTTACAGTCCTCTTCAAGCTGTTTATAGGCGTTGTTTATAATCTCTGTGGCTTTCTCCATGGTTTCCACTTCAAAAACGGTTCCCATAGGTGTGAGCTGGTAATTAATTTCACTTTCTTTAAACATTTTAATAATCCTGCTTACATATTCGCTGACACTCTCCCCTTTGTCTGTCGGAAACATGGCAAATTCAATCAAAATACTCATAAATTCTCCTTATTATCGTAGTTTTTAGCGTTTTTTAAATTTTTTATCCCGAAGTTTTGTCCCGCATTTACGAGAAATTTTGCGAATCCCGAAGCGGAAATCGGGACAAATTATTAGCATTATTATAGCTTAAAAAATATTAGCGGTTAAGCTCTATTATCATCTTTAACTCCTGAAATTTTATAAATATTAAATAATTGGTTAGATAATGACTCTTATAAAGACAATCAAAACATTCCTATTCAAATAGCTTCAGAAAAAGT